>ERZ1066134.90-NODE-90-length-92188-cov-22.525881_pt1 | contig 92188 bp, 67 predicted proteins | sample MGYA00382781_ERZ1066134 | MGnify/ENA primary metagenome ERZ1066134 (study PRJEB33369, sample SAMEA5778364) | biofilm metagenome | biome: Industrial cooling water; feature: Water cooling tower basin; material: Biofilm | place: United Arab Emirates | collected... | reverse complement strand
CCCTACCATGCCTATTTTATTTAACTGTTCAATGAAGCGTTTTGGACAGGTGTGACCTTTATTTAAGGTCGATTACAAGTGAGTCTAACGCCAAATCACCCGTGGTTGGGTCAAACATGTTCTCAAAATCTATACTATCACGCATTTGGATGAGCAACATGGAATCAATTGGGTGTTCGAGACGAAACCTTTTATATTCATCGTATTCCATTATAGTAAATTTCAGAGAATCACCAACGAGAGCCCAGGGTTTTCGGTATTCTCCCGAATTGATTAGCTCATTCATTGTGGCATCAAGAATTGAGCTATCAATACCAGCTAATAGTAAGCTTCTTTCCTTTGCCAGTAAACGCAAATAAATATATGCCTCTCTTTGAAGCTGATTAGTTTCCCAACTGTCTTCTGTGAGATACGGACCATCCCGTTTTGATTTCCCTTCATTGCACGCAAATAAGATTAACAAACTAATCACGATGATGAATTTGGGTGTCGTGTTCATATTTAAAAATATTAGGAATGTCTAGCTCAATTTGAATTCCGTCATGAAGCATTGAATTGACTCTTCCAGCTCTGGAGATCGGATTTCGCATATCATTGAAATATTCATTTTTATAATTAGTTAAAAGTGGATTTAGTTTTTCATAACCGATACTCTCTGGATCAATTTGTTCTCGACCAAATACATCATAAGCTATAAAATTCACCAATGAAATTTGCGTGGACAGATCCAAGGGCTTGCCGCCGTTTTGGTTATTGAATATCCCATCTTCGTTCATCTTTTGGATGTTTCGAAAATGAAGTTTAATGAATTCGGAGCGGTCTTCCATTTGATACTGCTGTCTTCTCTCAAAAGTTTTTATTTTATCAATTGAGGCGGCTTCTTTATACAGTTCTCTAACATTATTAGCTGTCCGTAATTCAAATGCAAACTTGATCAAATCAACAACTGCCCCAAACATTTCGCCTCCCGCACTAGGAAGCTCGACACTGTTTAAATCCTGTTGATTCTTGACCTGTTGGGCATTGGTCCAAAGAATGGATTCCCTTGCCTGCGTTGATGGGGTTGGGAAATAATTATAAAACTCTATTGAAAATTGATCCCCAAGAGTTTCGTTAAATCCAGGTTGCACATTCGTTATTTGAGGCACGATATTCGGCCTGAAGTTAGGGTCATCGAAAACGGATTTCAGTTTTCTTAGCTGCTCTATTCGCCGAGCTCCACCGTTTTGGTGAAACTCAAATTGAGCTTGCTTTTGGTTCCTTCCTGGATCAACTGCATTGATACCATCAGGTAATGGGAGAGGCTCTTCTTTTCTTAACTCCTTTAAACTTTCTAATCCATCAATATCAATGTCTCCGATGGGATCATTACTAGCATATTGGTAAGAGCATAGTCGCGGGAATTTGTCCTTCAGTGGATCCACACTCACAAACCTCGCCAGCCAGGCGGCATAATACCTCGCACCATAATAATACAGTCCTGTCTCCTCGTCTCGTTCCTTACCTACATACCTGTACCTTTTCAAAGAAACTTCCGCAGAAGAAGTACCAGATCGATAGGAGTTAGTCCCAAACGGATGATATTCTTCGTAGGAGATAATATCCCCAATGGCATTCAGCTCCAAACTTGCAGAACCTAAATGATTTGAAAACTGGTACCGGATTGTCTGTGTATAGGAATTAGTGGTTTCTGTATCCACCAAAGCAATCCTGCCAGTGTCATCTGAAATGTGCAGTGTTTCACGTTCTGTATCTAGCACACTGCTCACGGTCTTTCTGTATATCTCCCAGTCTCCAATGTAGATGCGTTCTTCTGTGGTGGCGCCATTTTCAACCACCTTGCGCACTCTGTTCCCACCTGCGTCATAAGTGTAGTACACATCACCACCACCACCTAGGTCTGCACTTTGGAGCCTGTCGGCATAGTCCCAACTCATGCTACTTAGATGCGGCATAGCCGTCATGTTTCCATGCGCATCATAAGTGTATTCATCGCTTCCCTGAGTGCCGTCATTAGAACGGCTAAGTAGATAGTTATTGGAGGCGTAGTGATAGTGTTTTGTCCAGTTGCCACTGCTGGCCAGATGTATCATTTTCATGATATTCCCCATCTCATCATACTCATACTGTTGGGTGTACAGGCGCATGGCTGTGGTATCGTTGGGCAAAGGACTGATGCTAATATCGGTATTTCCGGGCGCATTCAGACCTATCAACTCACGGCCAGTCGCTTTCAGCAACCTGTACAATGCGTCATATTCATATTTTCCACTTGGACTCACTTCCGTATTATTGAAATAATGCGTTTGTTGGGCATTATCCACCTGCTCCACAATATTTCCTACTGCATCGTAGACGTAGTTTAAGTCTTGCAGGATATCCGCACCTGTATTTCTTGTCGTGATCAGACGGGTCAGACGGAATGTCTTTTCATCGTAATGGTAGGTGGTGTGAGAGCCGTTGGCGTAAGTAATGTATTTTCTTTGCCCACGCTCGTTGTAGGTGATAGCCGTTACGAATGCGCTCGCTACGCTCGCGCCTCGCAGCTTACAGTCTATAGTCTCCAATTGCCCTCCATCGTCGTACCCCGGAAGGATTTCACTATTATCTGGTTTTATCATGGAGATTGGGCGGTTCTGAGCATCATATTCAGTGCTCATGGTAAATACCTCGCTCTCAAGCAATGATAATGATACCACAGATGAAAGCAGGTTACTCACAGAGGTATACCCATCCAATGAAATCCAATCAGGAGAAGTTTGATAGGTAGTAGCCAATTGCCTTTCGCTACTCAGCGGATTACCCTTGAAATCAAACTCCGTGTTTTTCACCATTCCTGCCGAATCGAAGGTGATGTAGGCTTGTCCACGCAGGTTGTTATCCTCAAGGCCGGTTTCCTCTTCGCCATACACCGTCAACTGGAGTAGTTGTTCATCACCTGGCGTGAGTTCATCATAACCTAGAGTAAGATAGGTGCCTTTTGGTCTTAAAAGCTCGTCATAGGTAAACCTAAATTCCTGACTTCTGCTGTCCCACGCTCTAAGCGGATTGCCCACCACATTGCCAATGGCATAGCGCACCCCATTATCAATATGGGTGGTTTTGATCGGCTGGCCCAGCATATTGTAGGTATAGGTAAAGGACGTTCGTCCTTTGGCATCCGTGATACTGAGCGGGTTGCCCAGAATGTCCAACTCCGTCACCATTTTGTAAAAATCCGTACCGTTGGTACCAGCCTCAGGCGTAGCGCCACTCGTCAGGCTGTCAATGGTACTAAATGGCCTGCCCAAAACATCCAGAATGATGATTTGTGGGGTGTTGGCATGCTTTGCCGTCAGCCATGCTGACCTTTCAATAGAATCGGATGGTTCAGGATCTTCCGGTTCATTATCTCCAATTCTTGCCGTGTACCACAGGCTTTCCAGCACGGTATCGTTTTGGTCAAAATTCCGTTGCTCCCACGGGGTGAATTCTACCCTCGTCAGGGTATCATCGGGCATTTCTGTGCGGATGGCACGTCCCAATGGATCGTAGTAGATTATCGGCGTTACCCCAAACTCAACTATTTCAGCTTCTGTCTCAAAATCGGAGGAGTCACTAAAATAGGGTTCATATTGCTTTACAGGGTTTCCCTTGTTGTTCAGGATCGTGCGGCCTGTGCCAATCCATCGGGGGTCAGATGTTACCGGATCGGGTGCCACTTTCACCTTTGTCATCACCACATTGCCCATTCCATCCGAGTAAGCCGTACTTTCCATCCATCGCGCATTGCCCGCACCGTGCGTTTCGCGTGATTCGGTTTTTGCCCAATTGGGTGTGGTTTTTGGCTCGGTGGCATTCATCCACGCAAAAAGGTTGTAGGAGAATCTGACGGTTGCATCGTCCGGATCTTCGGAGAGCGTGTCTCCGTCACTGTCGCCTGATTTTCCCATCACGGCCATTTCCACCACCATGCCGCGAACATCAAACTTGAAGGCCTGTCTGTTGCCGTTCGGGTCAGTCACCAGATCGGGCTGCAGGTGGCGGTAGTCGTACTGCGCGATTACCTGATTGCCCAGCGCATCAGTAGTGGAGACCAGTAGCAGGTAGTTTGTATCGTATTCGAAGGTCGTTTCATTACCAAACGGGTCAATTTGTGAGGTAGGCAGAAAGAAATTCGCTGCATCAAACGTCATTTTGCCGGAGGGAATCCACTGGTTTCCATCAGACAGGTGATCCACATATTCTCCCTCTGACAAAACAGAGCTATCCACCCGTGTAATGCTCCCTTCATTGAGTATGCTAATCTGTCCGGCTGTCAGTGCGAGTTGGTAAGTTTCGTACGGGATGGCGTGTGAAGCGATTATAAGGTCGTTTTCATTGATTGAAGTAGTTGGATCATAAACGATCGGACCAGATAAATCCTCCTTATAATACGTGATGAATGAGTGACTAATGAGGCGCTGCTCGATCCCGGACGTTGGTGGGGTTTCATAGGTAATCGTTGAAAGCGTTTCGTTCACGTCCTCTAAAGTTGTTTTAAGGTTGTTCCAAAATGTTTTTCTGGCTAAGTCCCTTGTTTCAAGATTGGCGTTATAAAAATCGGCATCAAGGGCAAATCCCGTTACCTCGTATGATTTGTATTCTACTGGCACACCTAATCTGTAGAATTCTGAATTGGACGGTTGATTGATGAGCGTGCTAACTTGTCTTGTGATTTTAATAGATTCCTGCTCAGCATAGTTTCCGGTTCCTCTTCTTGGATAAACAACTGCAGCGGATTTCAGAGGCTGACCATAATCGTCTGCTTTTAAGGTCAATTGGTGACTCACCCTCGGATCGGCAGGGTTTCGCTCGTAGTGATGTGTAAGCGTTTCCGAGGGAATAACCAGAAAAGAGGCGTAATCTCTGTCTCGTCGCTCGCTCCCACGGGGTTGGACGGTTTTTAGCTCGTAGGTGTTCTCCGTCACCACATACGGATTGGCTTCCACCTCAGAGCCGTCCTGCGAATAGATTTCCTGTCTCAGCGGACTGCCTTTAAAGGCACGGGCTGCTTCGCCGACCTGTCGGCCTTTTATATTTGCTTCAAAGCTCATTACAGGCAACCTGAGGGCATTTTCATCCCCCTGCCAGTATTCGGATTCGTATTGGCCAAGGATTTTTGTTCCTTCCTTGTAGAAGCCTGTATGAAACCACGTTTTGGTATGGATGGGGGCAGCATGTAAAACTTCTTCATTGGCATTGTAACCAGGAGGGAATAAACCTTCTCCTATAAAGTCGGTAAAATCCTCTGTGTCCCACTGCTCCACCATACCAAACCCTCGGAATTCCCGCTCCACGCCATCAAAATAGCCGTGGTGATACGCGTATTTGGAGACAAAGCGGTTGCGGTTCACTTCGTCCCATATTTCCACCCGTTCCACCACCTGCACAGGAAAGGGCAGCTTGGTGATCCATGGCGTGCCGTTTCGCTGGTCGCGCAGGTAAAACTTGGTGGACGGGGCATATTTCATCCGCGTGATGCTACCCATATTGTTGTTCACCTCCGTGAGCAGGTAGGGCTTCACACCGCCCATCAGGTCAATGTACTTGATGGCAGGCGGCTGATCTCCGGCTATCGGTGAAGACCACACGAGCGCGTCTGTGCCATTGCCCAGAATGTCCAGCGTAGAGATATTCGCCAGATTGTGCGTAGGCAGGCGTTGGTTGATAAAGATTTCCTGCCCAAAGGAATTTCCTGATCGGTTCGGAAAGTATTTCACGCCATTGGCGGCAATGTAGATGATGTCCATGGTGCCGCTACCGTCCACATCGGCCAATCGGATGCGCTGTTGGTTGAACAGATCCGGATAGTCAAACCATGGCGCATTGTCCATGTTGATTTGTGCTCCAAAACGGCCATAGCCCATATTGGGCCAGTAACAGACCGATCCGTTTCGCACCCGTACAATATCGGTTAGGCCATCACCCGACATATCAGCCAAATAAATGGACTGGTCAGGATCAGAGAAAATGACTCTGGGGCCTGTTTCTTCGTCAAAGCTTTTCAGGATCTCGTAAGACGGAGCAAAGCCCTTTTCAGCCAATGACGGATAGCACACAAAACAATTGTCGCGGGTAATGAGCAAGTCAGCAAAGCCATCCCCATCCAAGTCTATCCTGCGCAGGTCGGGATCGTTCCAGTCTATGATCGGATTGGACTCAAATGGCCGGAAGCGCTCCCAGCGTCCGTCTGTCCCCAAGGCATAGTAGCCCTGCAGTCCGCCTACATTCACCTGATAGTCGGGCAGTCCATTGCCGTCCACATCGCCCAATTGTCCGCCTGAGAGCGAGGGTTTTTCCAATACTTCTACCAAAGGAGCCAGCCGTGCCTCCGGGGCAGGTGTGGCATTGGCGGGAAGGTCTTTGTAGTAATTTTCGTCCCCCAGATTTTTCTTATAGTACCATGCCTGAGGGGTTTCGGAAAGCACGCCCGAAAGTCCTTCGCCATACAGGTCTGTCCAGCGGAAAGCAGCACCATCCACCCCGCCGGGCAATTGGGCCAGGTCAGCGGCAGGGTACTCGCGCACCAGCGGATCAATGGTGGCCTCACTATAGGTAAAGGTGACGGGCGGATATTCAGCAGGGCTTTCACCTGATTGGTAGCACACGTGCTTCACACTGGTGATGCGTGTGGCTATCGGGTTTTCATCGTAGGTAATATCCGTCGATTTGACCAAATACGGATTGGCGCTTAGTTCCGTCTCAAAATGATGGAACATCAACACCCGTCGGCACAGCCTATAGGTGCGTATCTCAAACCCCGACCGGAAGGTGGAGTGCGGGTCTTGCCGCACCGGCCAGCTTACATCCTCAGCGACCGTGTTGCCCGTATGTTCGCCATAGTCCAGCACCAGTTGAAAATGCCAGTGTACGGTAGTGAAATAATCCGTGTCTGCCGGATCGAATGGAATGTCGGGGGTATATTTCACCGCCTTGAGGTACGCCTTGGTGAAGGCGTCCTCGTTTTGCAGGCGGCTTTTTTCGCTTAACAATCCCGTGCCGATGTTTTCATTGTTTTCTTGCTTGTACTCATACAGGATGATGTTGCCTTTTTCATCATAGGTATATTCCAGCATCCACTGGAAGATGCGTGTGACATCAATAGGATCGGCCACTCGGGCAGTGGATGACTTGCCGTACACCGAGTGGATGTTGTCTTTGGTGGTCACCTGCCAGTGGGCCATGCCCGTGCTCAGTTCGGTGTGCTTTTCTATTTTGGCAAACAGGCCTTCGATGCGGGGGCGGTACTGTTTGATCCGAAAGCCACCACTTTCGCTCACTACTTCTGTCCATGCTTCATTGTCCTGCACCAGCGCAGGGATCAGGTCTTCCGATCCGGCCAGCAGGAAGATATCGCTTTCTTCATTGTCCTGATATTTTGGAAGTCCCTTTTGGGTCTTGCGGGTGATGGACGGAATGCCTATCCCCCACCCCATGCCAAACTCGCCATTGCCACTGCCAGAATCATACGCCAAGGCTAACTGCGGGGTGAAGCCGTTGCGCCCCGGGCTGAGTGCAATCGGCACACTCATGCTGCCTGTACCTGTCACGGCATTGGCCTGAAACTTCTCACCGATACTGCGGATCGCACCTCCACCTTTGGGGGCGGTGATGGCGGGGGAGGTATCCTGTGCAGTACGTTGATTTGCGCCTTGCTGGGCACCAGTAGCGTTATAATTGCCTGAAGCTTGTGAGACGTTTGGTTCCATGACACAATGTAAGTATGTGTCAAGATAGCAACAATCACATAATATGCACAGTGTGCATGAAATTAGTTTGTCACTCATGGGTCGTTCACGACCTACATCCCCATCCCAGGATCAATAGTACCTGAGCGGGAAGATCTCTTGGATTTAATCGTATCGGTAAGTCCCTGTATAGAGAATTTTTTGTCTACCTTCTCTCCCGACACGTAGATGTTCATTTCGGCATCACCAAATTGAATGGTCCACTCATTTTTCTTTTTCACACGTCTGGCATAAATCCCTGATTTTTGAACCTCAGTTAGTAGCCCATCAACGGACTGCACCACACCAATAGATTGCATTACCGTTTTGTAGATTCTAGTTTTCAACGAATCCTTCAAGTAGCCTTGTTGGCGTAGGTAGGGCAACACCTTTGTTTTGAAACTGTCTTCCGCCCTGTGTTTACCATAGGCATATTGTATTTGATCGTTGCTTAGATTTTTGTAGTCCAGATTTCGGATTGGATCGAAAGCACTTGCTGCCAACTCCTGCTGTGAAAGTTGAGTAAGGGCATACGCGTAACGATACTTCTCAAAGCGGTCAAAGCTCTCGCCTTTCCCTACCGGATTCAGAACCTTCAAACCAAAGGCATTCTCAATCTCTCTGGAGAAATCGGCCGATCGAATGTGATCTTTGTAGCTATCGATTTTCTTGCCGTTTGTAAGCGTAGAGGAGCACACGATATGGAAGTGGTCGTGCGCTTTGTCAGTATGTCGATAAATGATGTGCTGAGTCTGATCATACTTCATCTTGGCAAGCCACAAATACAAGATTGTAACCTTGTCATGCTCTTTGAGTACGTCAGTACTGCTGAAGTTGAGAGCGATGTGGTGATACCTCTGGTGGTTGGATCTTGGTGAGGTTGCCTTCATGAATGTTTCGAAGGCATCATAAATCCGATTGACATCATGATTATCTGAGAAGTCAACAGAATTCTTAAAGAGGCTTCCTTTTCCATTTTTGATTTTTGAATCGTGGTACTCTAGGACATGCTTGAGTGCTATTGCTGATACATGTTTATTGATTTCTACTATCATCACATTAATTTAGTTTGGTTTCTTGATTGGCAATTAGTTCATTGAGCTGTTGCAACTCCTTTCTGATATTCTCGAACTCATTCGATGTGGGTAGCATCTTCATATGGAAGCCTCGAACGATCTGATTAAAATTTGTACCTATGGCGTTCAATTGTCGCACGTATTCGGCTTTCACTCTATTGTCAAAAACCGGTTGATTTTTGGTCTGTACGATTCGTATGAATGCGGACATTGTAAGCCCCGCTTCTTTAGCCTTTTTCTTGATCGAGTAATACTCTTCCGTATTCATTCTGAATAGGATGTGCTTATCGAGTCTTTCTTTTCCCTTTTTGTTTTTAGTTGGCATGTCTTTAATCGTTTGTGGTTTAGTATTAGGTCTTCCCTTTCAGCATGTCTGAAAGCAAGGTTGTTTTCCGGTTTTTGTAAACGGAAAACATACCTTGCACTTGCTCTCCTGAATAGTCTTGGTTAGTATGTCATTTTCATTTATTCCAAATTCAAAATCACATGGACATGCCTTCATCCTTTCCCCTCATTGGTTTCAAATTTTGATTGATTCTCTTCTTCTGGCCGTGCTTAGCTCCCTCAGCAAAACCGACGGCATAGGTGGTTTTGAACTGGGTTATGGCCTCAAACTCCTTCAATAATTCAGGCTTTTCAAAGGCCAGTATGTACCCGTGATTGTATCCCTTTAGAAATAGTTGGAGCGTCATATAGTATTCTTTTTTGAGTTGATGAATTTCATGATGGAGTCCCGGCTATAGATGATCAGCTTGGGGGTGATTTGATAGTAGTCTATCAACTGCTCATCTCTGAATTTCTGGAGGGTTCCGGTGGAGCATCTCAGCAATTGGAGGGCTTCATCACGATCAATAAATAGGTTCTTATTTTCGCCTGAATATTTCGGAATATTCAAGTCAATTATTGCATCCAAAAGTTTGGACATTTTTTCTTCTTGAAGACAGATTGTGTGCATGATGATTTCATTAATCGCACAATACAAAATAAAATATTTGAATAAAGTTGCGTTAGGGGAAATATTTGGATTTATGAAATTAAAGACCTATAACAAGGCTCACATTACGCATTCGATCGCGAAATTCGGGGGTTTGCTCCAGTTCCTGAATGAGAAAAAATAATTGTGACTCATCATACAAATCTCTCAATAACATAAGATCATCACGTTCATCGAAGAAGAGAAGGGCACTTTGTGCAAGTACCTTTTCAGATGCTGATTTTACATCCTCGTGCTCCAAAAGGTGATCCTGCTTGTGTAGAAGTTCGAGTATATCCCGAAGTTTGTACAGTCGGTTTTCCAACTCCACAATCTCTTCATTGGCATATTCCAATGCAATATCCTCCCCAAGGTGCTTGTATTGATCAAAAGCCGCTGCACAGGAATTGACGATCGCTAGTGAATCCTCTTCCAGTTGGGAAGCGGGTACCCCTAGATCAGTCAGGATTTCCTCAACTATCGTTTGTAATCGGACGTAGTGATCAGAACGCATCTACATCTGGTAATTTTCATTTGGAACCAAAAAATAATTGTCGCGAAGCTCATGAGCCGCCTTTTTGGGAAGGTAGTTGTTTTTGACAAAATAGTCGTAGAGAATCTCGTTGTACAACTGGCTCAAATTTTTGCCATTTTCGTTGGCGAACCGGAATGCCGCCTCCTGCAATTTCTTGATAGGGAATACCGCAGGCGTATAGACGGGATAGTATTCGTTGGGGATCAGGTCGCTGCGAAATCCTGACAAATCAATACCCTTGTATATTTGGAAGTGCGCATTGAGAAGATGTTGTTTTTGCTCCCAAATTTCTATTAGTGCTTTGACACTTCTAGACAATCTAATCTCTGACACTCCTTCTGTTCCCGGATCGAAGGGATACGTTTCCGGTTTGTCGTTTGTCAGGTCGTTAAGCAGTTGACGCTCCAACGTTTTTACTTGATAACTCGGGGCGGTAATGATGTAGGAATTGTCCAAATCCAAATCGACCTGAAAGTTCTTTTGATGCTGTTCGAGTCGGGATGCTACGCATTCTGTGCGGCCTATCTTCATGAAGGGTGTCCCTTCAAACAGAATAATGTAGATGAGAGGATCATGTTTCATAGTGCTCAAACATAAAGGCATATATGCTTATATCCAAATTTGTCTATTGTTCCATCTTCATCTTGTGAACAAGATTCGGGATAGAGAATTACTAGACAGGTTTGGAAGACACTTGAAGTCCTTGCGGGAAGCCAAAGGACTAAGTCAGGAAAAGTTGGCCAATCTGTGTGATGTCACCATCAGTCAGATATCCCGTATTGAAAGAGGCCAAGTTAATACCACCATTAGCACACTTGAAGTTCTTGCCAAAGCACTTGAAATCTCTCGTTCGGAGTTGATGGATTTTTGATTCGAGGGGACACGGTCTAGCCTTCTTTTAGCAAAATCCGGATTAAATTCTGCCCCAGAATGAAAATTCAATACTGCTCAGACCTGCACCTCGAATTCCCGGAAAACTGGGCGTTCATCAAGTCCAATCCCCTGAAACCTGTCGGTGACATACTGGTATTGGGCGGGGACATTTTGCCCTTCCGTATAATGGATAAGTATGCGAGCTTCTTTGACTATGTAGCCGATCATTTCTCATGTACTTATTGGATACCCGGAAATCATGAGTACTATCATTCCGATATTTTGGATAGAAGTGGTGTGCTGAATGAATCTATCAGATCAAATGTATTTCTGATCAACAACAAATCTGTGCTATTGCCGGGTGTGAGGCTGATCTTCTCTACCCTTTGGACGCGGATTCGCCCAAGTTATCACTATGCAATCCAGCAATCTATGAGTGACTTTCTCGTCATTCATCATGGAAAAAGGAGATTGCTCCCTCAGGATTATACCGACATGCATGAGAAGTGTTTGTCCTTTCTTCGTGGAGAGTTATCCTTGCCCAGTGCAGTCCCTAGTATAGTTGTGACCCATCACGTGCCGACATTTTTGAATTACCCTGCGGAATACGCTGGGGATGTGCTGAATGAAGCCTTTGCTGTGGGGCTTGACACGTTCATTGAGGAGAAGGGCCCTGATTATTGGATTTTCGGGCATCATCACAGGAACATCCCTCCATTCACTATTGGAAAGACGACTATGCTCACCAATCAGCTTGGTTATGTTAGGCATGGAGAGAACAGTCATTTTCAAAATGATTCATCTATTGCTCTGAATTAACTAACTGTAATACAGTATAATAACATGAATATTTTACAATAACACAGTAATGTTATTATGAAAATAATTATGTTAGCGTCTTGAAAGGCTTGCAAAACTATATCGTAGATGAAATTGGATTGCCATTCCGCGCTGAAAGGCTCCAAGAGGATCAATTGAGCGGATTGCCTCTGTTTCTCTTGGGAGTATTCACGTTTTACCACGCCGTACTCGATGGACACGATTGTACAGTCCTTTACATGAAGGAAGGCCAATTACCACGCGTGGATGCATTGATTCAGCAAGTAGGACGCATTCAGGACAAGCTTGGACATAAAGTAATCGTGTGGATGAATGATGCAAGTGCGTATCAGCGAAAGAAGCTCGTTGAAAGGCGACTCAATTTTGTTGTGCCCTTTCAACAATTATACTTGCCGGATTTTTATATAGACGTGAGGCCAACCGTTCGAGAAAGCCCGAGAGCTGATATTCTGCAGCCATTGGCTCAGCAAATTCTAATTGCACATTTACTGGATCGGACTGGGCAGGGAAGTTGGCTGGAAAATGCTCTGTTTGATATTGGCCCATTTCAAAAATTGGCCGCAGATCTTGGCACAAACGCCATGGCCATTACGCGTGCGGCAACAAACCTCAAGGATCTGAAAATCTGTGATGTGATGGGCACAAAAAGAAAGTTCATTCGATTCACGAAGGGTCGAAATGAACTTTGGAATGAAGTTAATAATAGGAAACTCTGGATCAATCCAATTCTTAAAAGTCTGTATGTGGACACACGACCTGAAGGCCGTACGGTTCGGCAAGGTGGCGAAACGGGTCTATCTCTCTACACTGATTTGAATCCGCCACAGGTGCCGATTTTGGCCATGGACAAAAGTGAATATTACCATCTGCGTCAGTATGAGCACTGGAACGAAAACCAACCGGAAGGAAACTTTCTTCTTCAGGTTTGGCACTACAATCCTGCCCATTGGCATAATAACGAACAGGCCGTAGACCCCATTTCCTTGTATCTCACATTGAAGGATACAAGGGATGAGCGATTGGAGATGGAACTGAGTAAACTACTAAATGAAAAGTTATGGTGGTTGGAATAGACAGGTTTCGAGAGTTTTTCGCTGATTTTAATGACTGCTATGTGATCATAGGGGGCACAGCCACTTCCCTAGTCCTAAGCGAAGTTGGATTGACACCTCGCGCGACCAAAGACATTGATCTCATCTTGATTATAGAATCATTGACTCCCGAATTTGGTAGGAAATTTTGGGAGTTTATTGAAGCTGGACAATACACGCAGCGTGAAAGAAGTCCTGAAAAGCGCGAATACTTTCGATTTATGCGACCGGCAGTGGCGGATTTCCCCATTCAAATTGAGATCTTTTCTAGGCGACCTGACGCGCTTATTCTTCCCGAAGGGGCTCGATTGAGCCCACTTCCGCTGACCGAAGGAATTACAAGTCTATCGGCAGTGCTGATGGATGATGACTACTATGCCTATACCATTGAAAACGGTGAAGTGCAAGACGGTATCCACCGAGCCACCATTTTTGCCCTGATCCTATTGAAGGCTAAAGCATATCTCAATTTGATACAACTGCAACAAACCGGGGCGCATGTTGACGCTAGGGACATTCGAAAGCACAAAGGGGATGTTTTCAGACTTGCAGTATTGCTTACTGACGAGCAAAGGGGGAATTTGCCACCATCTTTGGCCAAGGATTTAACAGACTTTCTGGACAAAATGCGTGATGATCAGCCCGGGAAGGATATGTTCAAAGATTTGGGTGCGGGAAATGTAGAGCCAACAGAAGTACTTGAGCGGTTATTCAATAGCTTCGGCTTGAAGCAGTCTACTGGGTAGGTTTTGTAACAAGTGGCTGGCTAGCAAAGGATATCAACAAACTAGACGATGATAAGAATATGTGGCTAAAGAAAGTGTCCTTCCGAAACAATAAATGCTATGAGCAGGCTGAGGTTGAATTCTCGTCTTCCTTAAATGTGATAATTCGGTAATAATTCAACTTAAGGTTTCTTTAGAGGAAAAAATTTACCCGATAATTTTCTTATTTGGAAAATTATTCGATAAACTTGATTCGAAATTAGTCCAAAGCCTCTATGAATATTAGAGCGATTCGTAAAGCACATAACCTAACCCAAGAGGATTTGGCCAACATGTTGGGTATTAAAGTTTCGGCCTACAGCAAATTGGAACGGGGGAAAATTCAGTTGACCGTTGATCGATTATTGGCATTATCTAAGTATTTCAATTTATCGCCAGAGGAAATCCTTTTCTTTGGTGATGAAAGTAAAAATTCAGGCTATCCTCAGAGGAGAAGAAACGTAACCTATATTCCCGTAGCGGCACAAGCAGGTTGGTTAAATGACTTTTTTCCGCAACAGTCCGGTGAATCCGGGGTGGAATTTTCACTTCCAGTATTTTATGAAGACGATCTCTTTTTGATAAATCTTGAAGGGGATAGCATGTACCCCACATTATGCAATGGAGATTATGTGCTTGCCCAACCGTTAGGTTCTGATTTTCAAATAAAATGGGGTGAGGCTTATTTAATTGTAACAAATAAAGGTCAAGTTATTAAGCGGGTGATGAAGTCTGATTCTACGGAAAAGCTGCTTTTGAGATCCGACAATGAGTTGTATCAGCCATATGAAATAGAGCGATCAAGCATTCGCTCCATTTGGGAAGTAAAAGGAGTTATCTCAAAAAACTTAGCACCTCGACTTTTGAGACAGGCATGAAAGAATCTCAACTATTGTTAGATAGCATCTACGAAACACTGGATTATAAATCTGGTGATTTAGTTGACGTTGAGTCGTATACCGACACAATTAGTACCGAAGGTTACATTGCGAAAGGTCAGTGGCTTGATACTTGCCATGCGATTAACAAAAGAGCAAACTTTAAGGTAGATAAGCTCTTTTTTGTTCAAAACAATCCAGTTGTTGTTTTTGTGGATGCAACAGATGTGGATAAGGATCGCATATTCAGTGTCTACAATGAAATCTGGTCTTTGGCTCGGCCGAGGCTCGTGTTTATTGAAAACAATACCTCCATTACCATTTATGATCTGGCGGCCAACCCAGCAAAGTCAAACGAAGATCTAAATCCACTTTCATCAGTTGTCACTGAATCTAAAGAAATTCTTGAACAGCTTAAGACCTACAACCGGGCTGGAATCGAGTCAGGAGCAGTATTTGGGGATAAGCGTTTTTCAACCATCAATCGAAGGGCTGATCTTAGCCTGATCAACGACTTGAAGCATGTTCGCAAAAAACTTTTCGATAATGGCCTTAATGGAGATAAGTTGAGGTATGCCCATGCTCTTATTGGCCGATCAATTTTCATCCGATACCTAGAAGACCGGGGAGTGCTAACGAAGGACTACTTTCTTAAGGTTGCTCATGATAATAAGAGATGGCAAAATCTTATCAACACACCACTACAGGACAATTTCTATCGTGAAGAAATGCGCGACCTTATCTACCCTCGTTTGTTGGCAGATAAGGAATTGACTTATAGGCTTTTTGAGCAGATTGCTAAAGATTTCAATGGTGATACTTTTTCATCTGACGTTTCCGAAGAAAGGATTATTGAACAAACACACCTTGATTTACTTCAAAACTTCCTACTTGGACAGGGAAATTCACATCAACAACAGTTGTTCTTATGGGCATATCGCTTTGATGTTATTCCAATTGATCTTATAAGCAGTATATACGAGGAGTTTTACCATTCAGAGAATCTCATCAATAGTGAAACCAAGGAGCTTAAGGATGGTAAGGGTACTCATTATACCCCTTCTTCGCTGGTAGAGTTTGTTTTATCAAGAACACTGACTCTAGAAACCTTGAAGACAAAACCACGTGTACTTGATCCCGCATGTGGTTCCGGTATTTTTCTTGTTGAGTCTTTCAGGAGAATGGTTCGTTATGAACTTTCACTGCAAAAAAGAAGAGAACTGGATTTAAAGGACTTATTATCCATTCTGAAAAATCAAATAGCGGGTATTGAAATCAATCCTGAGGCAATCAAAATAGCTGCATTTAGCCTTTATTTATCGTTGCTTCATTATCTTAATCCACCAAGCATACTTGAGTACGTTAAATCTGGCGGTAAGTTGCCTTACCTGATTTGGCACGATAAGCGCGAAAAGGATCATTTTAATATTTTATTGGAAGCCAATTCATTTAATAATGAGAGTACTGAAGAAGTATTTGAAAAGGGCAGTTTTGATGCTGTTGTAGGTAATCCGCCTTGGGGATCACCAGGGGTTACAGATACTCAAGGGCGGAATGAGCTTGAGGTTATAAGCGATTGGTGTAAGAAAAATAATGTCGAATTTCCGAAAAAGGAGCCTTCGAGTGTATTTCTCTTTAGGGCACTTGATTTTTTGAGACCAAATGGCTCTTGTGTATTGCTTGTTTCAAGCGGGGTTTTATTTAGACATTCTAGGAACAGTATTATTTTTAGAAGACGATTAATATCCGAAAATACTTTAGAGGAGGTTGTCAATTTTTCACATGTAAGACATGTTTTTTTTTCAGCCGTATCTCCATTTATACTTCTGAAGCTAAAAAAAACTACACCCAAGGATGGTGTCATTAACTACATTTCTATTAGAAAAACCAATTGGATTGACAACACTAAAAATGTCATTATTGAGTCGAGGGATTTTAAAAGTATTAAGTATTCACAGACGATCGTAGATGATGTTTGGAAGATATTTTATTGGGGTAGTGAACATGACTTTAATTTCATCAACTCTATAAGAAGGTTAAACCCATTATCAAAACATGTTCAGATCAGTGGGAGAGGTTACCAAGAATCAAATAAGGCAAAACCTGCTGAGTGGCTAAAGAAGTATCGGCAGATACCGACTGAATATTTCAAGGATAAATACGGATCAATAGATTTTTCTAACCCTTTGGTTTTGAAAAACTTTAATAATGTGCCTGACTATGTTGAGGCTAGGGGTAAAGAAGATTTGTACCACGGAATAAGAATATTGATACGACGTGGCATTGTTCAGGATATTGAACCTAAGGGACAAATTATTTCAAGGTTAGAGCATGAAAAATTTGCATTCAAAAACTCTATTCATGGCATCAAGTTAAATAAAGGGCACAAAAACCTTTATAAAATAATGATAGGTATACTTTGGTCATCAGTTTATCGCTATTATATGTTTATGACAGCCAGTACTTGGGGGACATGGATGCAAGAGATTCACATGGAGGAAATATTAAATTTCCCAATTCCTAAACTTTCGGAGAGTCAAATGGCTAATTTATCACAGTTGGTTGATGAAATATTATCTACACAAGAGAAGATAGATGCTACAATATCCAACCTTGACAGTAAGTCTCACTTAAAAGAACTTGAAATAAGGTTGGATGATTTGGTGTATGATGCCTATGAGCTGACTGATTTTGAGAGAAATTTGGTAAAAGATAGGTGTCTATTTGAAATTGACTATTTCTACCATAAGGAGAAAGGTCTTGCGAATCAGCCAACAGATATAGAGTTCATGGATAGATATACCGATTCCTTCAAAAAGTATTGGTCCAAGAGCTTAGAAGTTGACGAGTATTTTGAATCTCAAATCATGTATTCGAAGGATCAGTCAATGCTAGGTGTCTTGTTTCATTTACGTTCTAAGCAAAATCATGAGGCCGTCGAGAATCGTGCGAAACCAACATTAGAGGGTTTTGAAGCACTCCTCAAAACAGAGATTTCTAGGAATTTTTATGCTGATGGGTTGCTTCGCAGAGTGTCGGAAGATACCATATTTATCGTGAAGAGAAATCTAAAGGGTCATTGGACGCAATCCGAAGCTTTTGCTGATGCTGAAGCTACATTGTTACAGGCTATGATAGGCAATTAGAGGGACTTTACTAGCTATGATATGATGAAAAAGTCCCTATTGAATAGAAAGAAGCAGTTCTGGAAGAAGTTTGAAGATTCAATTAAGGAAGTTATCGAGTTAGCACTTGATATTCTTGGGCAAAAAGATACACTTCCCAAGAAAGAAGATGACCTCAATAGAGTTTTTTATGATTGCTTATGCGAAGCAAATTTTAAACTTCAAAATATTGGCAAAGGATGGCAAACACCACCAGTCTATGAGGCAAGAAATCAGCCTGACTTAAAGAGCTTGGTTCAGGAAAAAAGAGAACACAAAAGACCTGATTTTCAGTGGATAATTTCAGATAATACTGAAATTGATTACAAAAAGAGTTCAAAGCAATTTGTTTTGGAGTGTAAAAGGCTGGGGACTCCATTAGGATCAAGGATTTTCAATCAAGAGTATATACATAATGGAGTGAAACGGTTTGTCACAGAAGAGCATGGCTATGCTCGCGGTGTGGAATCCTCTGCCATGCTTGGCTATATTCAAAGCATGGAGATTTTTGATATTTTGTCTGAGGTAAATTTTTGCGCTAGCCAAATTCAACAGGAACAACTTAGCCAAATTGAGACTACAGAGCTGACGGTTTTTCTAACTCATGAGGTTAAGTTGGAATACTCCGATGATAAGTTGCGTCTGGAGCATATTTGGGTTGATTTGAAAAAATTCTATTAGATGAATCAGTACCTACTTGATCTGTATTCTCCCACCCAGTTTGAGAAGTAACATATTACATTCTCATGGATACTCAACATACGATTAGAATTCACTATTTCAATGCTTCTAGCCTTTCTAGAATTACGGCATGATGTATTCGTTCTTGTTCCAGTCGATAGTTATTTTTTGAGAGGAATTCAAAAACCTCGAATTCTTGATCTGAAAGATGAGATAGTACCTCCGTACTTGTTGGGGTACCAGATACAATAAACCTCTGATAATTCTGGATAACCTGCATCTCCATCATAAAAGATTTGGTTTGTGAAAAATATGATCGCAGTTGAGAAAGCATTTGAAATCCCTGTACATCTAAATCGCTCCAATAATATATTTCCTTTTCTTGCAGCCATTCGATATTCTTCAAAGATTCAACGGCGAAACCTTTGCCCCAAATTGCTATCGAAAAGGGCGTTTGGGGAAAGGTTAGAAAATTCATCTTGTTTTCGATGATGAAAACCCTAAAACAATTGATAGGATTCCTTGTGAATTGCTCAATCGGAACGGTTAGGTCATCATAGTATCTGATGTGCCAACAATCCTGATCCAGTGACCGAAATCTAATCAGAGGTTGATCATATTTCAGGTAAAACCTCCTTTCCAAGCGGCTTTCAGAGGAATTTGAAATATTAGGGATCAACTCATCCAGCAGAAGTCTCAAAATAGGCCTATTCTCTTCAATGAACTTGGTGTGAACGGGAATGGGCAATTCTCTTAGATAGTATTTGTCCGGCTCGAAGTTGTGGAGAAACCATTGGCAAACTTTAAGTAGGCCAGACCAAACATCGGAGTTGTCGATAATGGCCTTTGGGTTTACTTTCAGCCATGATTCGAGCTGAGGAAGTCCTGACTTGATGAAACTATAATTTTCCATCATCACATGGTATTCCTTTTCCTTATTGAGGAATTTCAGGTAATCTGGCAGGCTCTCAAAAGTGATGGATTTGGGTATGTCCTGAATACCATGCTGCCGGGTTTTAACAGGTACTGATGTAACAGTAAAACCAAAACCCTTTCTGTCCTTTGAAGCACTAAAGACCTCTGCAATTTCCTTACTCATGCGGATGAAGTCCTTGGAAAGAGTTTTGTTGGATCGTATGGTTAAAGGAAAACAGTTTTCGCCTTTCAGAGAAGATTGAAGTACCTCTAGGTATTTCCCCTCGGACTTTTTTCGTATTTCATCTGCCGTTATCATACCCTACACTGTCGATTGCAAATATTGCTCCCTTTGATCTTGAAGCTGCTTGATAGTCATATCATATACCACAGAATGTCGGTTGTCCTTTCTCTGTACAAAATGCACTCTGGCTATGTAAGGCTCTACAATGGCCACTTCTTCTGCTTTGGCTGGAGATACCACCATCACCTGCAGATGAAGTTGTTTACACAGTTCCATTAGGAATTGAGCTTTTTCATCGTCTTGCTTACTGAATGCTTCATCTACACAAATGAATCGGAATGAATTGGTATTGAGCCCTTCACTATGAATTCCGAATTGGTAAGCTATCGCAGAGCCAAGAATTGTGTAAGTCAGTTGAGCACCTTCACCTCCTGAGAGTTTAGCTGTGCCGGTATAGCTACGGAATACCTTTGTAGGGTCTTCTTTGTGATGCTCCACAGCTTTGAATTTTAACCAATTTCGAACATCTAATACTTCTTTTCTAAGATTTTCATCTTCTGTTAGACTATCCAATAGCGTCTTAATCTTATTGAAGCTTTCTTCTAGAATCCTATCATCCTTTGTCCTTTCGAATTCAGCAAGGTTGGGCTTCCACTCATTGAGACGGAACCTAAACTCTTTGACTTTCGGGGAGTAGTCTTTTTCAACATGGAGTTTGATAAACGTTGGTGGATTATTTTTGAAATTGATCTTTTCTAACGACCTATTCAGAGTCTCAATGTTTTCCTCTATATCATCTTCCTGCTGTTCTAACCAAGTCTGAAAGTCTGACATTTTGGTAATCATTTCTTCATTCAGGTACTTCTTGAATTGTTGTTTGTATTCAGCCAATTCCTCCTTTTCGATCTTCTCCAATAAAGCAACGTACTCCTCAATAAACTCGGCACTATCACTAAGCCTATGGGTGTCCGAATTCCAATCACTGAACTTTTCTAGGATCTCTTTATCAGGATTCTTGAACACCCGCATCAGGCTTTCAGCGACACTTTCCATTTTACGAATGTCATCTCTTAGTCGTTCGATATCCTGATTGATTTCAACCATGATTTTACTTCTGATTTTTTCTATTGAGTCAATGTCACACTCAATTTCTGTCATAAAGTGTTCTTCGAAAGCAACTAATTTTTCACTTGTTTCAAGATCAGCATAGCGGTCTATCACCTTCCTCGACTCTCTTAAGTTTTGCTGTTGAATATTCAATTGCGAGTCAATTTGGTTTATTTCCTTTTCTAGGTTCCTTATCACTTCCTGCTTGACTTTGATTATCATAGCGATCTCTTCTCTCTGTCTTTTGAGGGTTGTTACCCGGTCATTGGTCTTTTCAAGCTCTTCTATTTTCAGCTTGTTCTCCTGAATTTCTGCTGATAAAGACCACCAATCTATTTTTTTGAATGCCTTAAAATCAATGAAGCGAGTGAGATCTTCTGTTTGCTTGCGCACCCTTGTCTGGTGTGCTTTTACTGCTTTTAACCTATTGTCAATTGCATTGATCTTATCATTTAGCTGGGCTGCTTCATCTTTTAAGACGGCTATTTTCTCTTTATTATCCCAGCCAAGAACATACTGCTGGCGGGTTCTAACTTCTGGCCGGTCATCCTTTTCGTGTCGGTTGGCATTTTTGGTTAGCCCCTCTCTGGTTATTGCCTTTTCTGCCAACCGGAACGACTCAAGATCATCGATACATAAATAATTGAACTTCGAACCGATCTCATTCTTAATCCACTCAGTGTATTCGGATGTTTTGAAGTCCAACTTGTTGATCAACTCCTTTTCATCCTGCTGTTGGAAGATGCGAGGGGTTACTTCTTTTTTATTGAATTTATGATAGATAATCCTACCTCTTAAGTCATGCTCTTTGACATACTGGTTGACTTGTTGGTAATATTCCTCAGGGACTATAAGCCTTAGTGCAAAATTGTGAAGTAGTCGCTCAATGGCCGGCTCCCATTCCCGGGCTTCCTCTCGAACTTTTAGGAGTTCACCTACAAAAGGAATTTCCTTTTCAGTTGCCCCGATGGCTTCAAGAATTTCGCTTCTAATGCGAGCCGTATGACCAGTAATATTGTTCTTTTGCGATCTTAATACACTTAGTTCGTTGGAAAGATTGTCAAACTTTGCTTTTGCATCATCTGATTCTTTTCGAGTCTGAAAAAGCTCCTCCTCATTTTGATCCAATATCTCAGCAGTCCTTTTCTTTTTATCGATAGCTAGCTTTCTTTGATCATTGAATAATTCTTGAGATTGAGGACTAGGCTGGAATTCCAGATTCTCAGCTAGCTGATTGTAAAGATTCAGTTCTTTTTCCCTATCAGACTTTTCTTGTTCGAACCGCTTATTTTCCTTTTCTAAATCACGGATTTGCCGACCGACTTCATCAGATTCAATTTGTACATCAAGCTTTACCCGGTTATGATCCAATTCTTCGACATCATTGGTCAATATCTCAAGTTTCCCCTCATTTTCCTGTCTTTGTTCATTTATGGAAGCCATGAATTCCTGAATCAAAGCATCTTGCTTTTTGGCAAACCAAAGTGGGGCTGTCTGTTTGAAACTGTCTTTACGGATCAAGTCTGCCTTCAGTGTTGTTAGCCTGATGGATTTATCCCTGATTGGGGTTAGCAGTTCGATTTGCTTATGGGCTTTTTCAATAGCTCGATGTGCATCATTGAGTGTTTTGAAATAGCTTTTGATTTTCTGAAACTCCTCTTCTGACTCCCGTTCTTCCAGCATTTGAAGCCGGACAAATTCGTCCAGGTTACCCAATACTTTGAGCCCTATGGTTTTATTGAAAAGCGTTTGAGCTTTCTCCGATCTCATTCCAAATGACTTACGCATCCATCGGCCATATTCACCAGGGCTATCGGTAAATAATAGAAACTCTTTGGTTCCTTGCTTTGGGTATTTTTGCTTCAATCTCTTTTTCCACTCCCCATTGTTATCAAAAGGCATAAAGTCATCTTTTATGGAAAGCTTCTTAAAAGCGATAACAAAGTTTCGCTTCAACTCACTTCCCGAAAACCACCGTGCCTGAGCCAGCGAGACGAATTGGGATTCATTTTGAAAGACGGCCACTAATACCGATTGCGCCTTTGATTTGTCTCCCCTTAGCTTTTTTACTTCTCGTGTGTTGGTATCTGAGTTTTCCGTTTCCCCAAATTCGCCTAGCAGATAGGTCTCTTCAGTCCGCTCACCTTTTTCACCTGCGGTCTGATTGTATGCTCGTGCCCTACGCTCAGGTAGTAACAGAGTCAGAAGACCATCCACTAAAGTTGTTTTTCCGGAACCATTGCCTCCGGTAAGTAGAGAGGTTTCACCTCCTAGCTCGATGGAGAAAATGTTCTTATCAAACGTTCCCCAGTTCCATACTTCAAAAGTGTGGAGGCGAAAGCCGGATTGGCTCGGTTTAGTGCTAAACAGACTTAAGCTCATCTTCCAATTGTTGTTTAAACTTTGACAGCTCGTCTGTGGTAACTCTGGCTTTCAGGATCCGCTTTACTTCGTATCTGTATTCATCCTGAGATGTTAGATCCTTATGCACCAGTTTCAGAAATCCCATTTCTACACACTGATCCAAGTGGCGATTGAGTTCTTTGATGAACTTTAGCTCATTGGTTTTCTCTTTGAAAAACATCTCCATCCGATCCCTGAATTCTTTTGGAGTAATGTACAAATTGGCGGTTTCCAGATCGCTCGATTCAAATTCGAGAAGCCATTCTCTTAGCAACACACAAACTAATGTGAGGTCGTAAGTCAAAGGCATTCTACGAATTAATCCAATCGTGCTTCCTGATTCATCAAGTTCGATTTGTTTCAGATAGGCGTACCCGTCTCTTTTGTCAATGACCACCTCAAGAGCAATTCTTTCAAAGTATTGGGTTAGTTCGACCTGGTATTGTAGCACTTCGTTCCAAATATCTTGCTGATCTTCAAAAACAGGGCCTTGTAGAAGCTTCACAGCTGACTTGGCGTAGGGAGCAATATTTCGATTTTGGTGTTCCATTGGCTATCTGGTGAAAATGATTTGAGGCAAGTCAAGGTACTTTCCTTCCTTGATGTTGAAAAGAATGGTTTCCCGAACATTCTCATTGATAAAAAATTTATTGTTGGCATTTATGAGAGTAACGTAAGCTAACAATTCAGCCAGACCCTTATTAAGCCCTTTTTCTTTCACAACTTCCAGGAGTGTAACCTGCGATCTTGACTGTAGCAAGTCGTGTATGTTGGCTAGCAATTGATGCTTGTCAATCAAGTCGGAATTGTAAATTTTTGATAGATCTTCCAAGTCTTCCAGTGCCAGTTGAGCCTGCTCTGCCTTTGCTATAAATGAATTGTTTTCCGGCCTTTCTCCAAGTTTTCGCTCCAAGGGAAGATGGAATTTGGGGTTGCCCTGAATTTCCAGATAAGTCTGTTTGGATGAAGCGTGATTGACCAGCTGGATGGCCAGCTGGCGGATGCCTGACATAAGTTCTTTCGCTTTTCGAGATTCTAACTGCTCCTTAGCCACTATTTCTCTACTGAGTTTGTCAGCAAGTACACCGTTTTTATCCAGCACTTTACGGGCAGCTAGGTGTAGAAGTGATTTTAGTTTTCTCAGTGAGCGGGAAGAAATCTCGATATCCCGATCCTCCAATACATCGTACACTTCTTTGGTAAGTTTTTTAAAATCATTTTGGCTTGTCTCATCCAACATGAATTGCCAAAAGGCATAAAAACTTTTGCCCTGGTCAGTACTTCGAAGTTCGTACAGCGCATCGAATGTTTCTGCCAATAGCTTTCCCTTGGAGAGTTCTGCTTGTTGCTGCCGCTCATAAATCTTGCGGGTTATTTCCTTAAAGTTGTCCTCAACTTCCTTGAAATCCCCGATTAACTCATTGGCCAAACGGTTCACCTCTTCATACCGGGACTTGACCTGATAATCTTCGTAAGTCTTCACATACCCATCAATCTTAATTTTTCGGATTTCTTCCTCTATCACCTGCTTTCTTCGTTCCAATTCGACCAACCTCTTTTCCTTATTTGGATTGGCATTTTCTATAATGTCGCGGAGCTTGGTGAAAATATCTTTGAACTTGGATTCGGTTCCTACAAATTCCCGATCCTTCAATAATTCAAATACCTGAAAACCCTTTTCCACATGTTTGGACAAAAACACCAAAGGTTCCTTTCGGTCATCATCCATCATATTTCGGAGGTAATGAGCGTCAATCCAGCGGTCGATGTACAGTTTGGCCTTTTCATCAAAGGCCAGAATGAGCCTGTCGGATTTGACCTCATCGTCTTCATCCCAATATTCGATTTCCTCCAGAAAGTCAGCGAGTCTTTGTACCAAAAGTTGGTATGGGATGGAGATTTGTTCACCTACCTTGTATTCCCGATACAGGAAAGAGATGATCAAAGACAGATTTCTAGCTCGCAACAATTTCAAGGTTACTGCTGAATCTACCAGTGACCGGACTTTCAGTATGGAGGTGAGGGAGTCAAGCATTTTGTCGATTCTAAATTATTTGGTTTCTAGATTAACTGTCGGCATATCATCTCCCAAACCTTTTGCTCGTTCCTCCAAATGAATGCCTAATAAAAGGTAAATGATCGCTTCTCTAGCCGTTTTAATAATCTTCAAGGTCTTCATGTATAACTCCTCTGATGAAATCGAATAGGATATTTTATCGGAAAGCATTTCAGGTGCAATCGCATGAAGAAAGCCCTGTTCATAAACTCTGAAACTTTTGTGCTCAACATAGTTTCTGATTTTCACCAAATCTGACGCATCTGGTTCTAAAACAGTCTTATAAAGCTCATTATCATAGAAGAGATCTTTGCTTACCCAATACAATGCACGAAACATCAAATTTCTTTTCCTGATAAAGGTATCCCTTAGCTCTCCTTTCTTATCAAACCATATTTTTCTGAAGTTTACTTCATGTTCCTTTATTCCCAAATCAAGGTAATAGTTGAGAAAATAACTGATTTTATCAAATATTGAATATGCGATCCTGAAGGCTACTTTAATTTGTTCGATTCGGAGCGAATGAATAGATGAGTCAAGCAGTTCATACCTCAATACACCCTTATCAGCGTAATGCTCCCAAGTTTCGTTATATCCTTTAAACAGGAATAATCGAGCAGTGATATACTCTTGTTTTATCTGATTGAAGAAACTATGATATGATCCTGCTCTTTCTGAACCGACCATCATGTTAGGCAATGCAAATGGATCATGGTTTGCGATAGTATATACTCCTAAATCGTTTAATGGATTCAAGAAGAGTATATTTTGCAAACACCAGTTTCTATACAATTCCTCCTCTTCTAAAGAAAATTCAGATGGTATATTTAGGTCGGGATGATAATCCGTGACCCAAGCGGACTGAGTTTCCAGATGTTGGATCTTTCTTTTGTAATCGTGTAAAGCATTTGGTTCTATCGGAAACTGGATAGCACGTTTCAAATTTTTGTAACCAAAGCCAATATAGATTGAGCGGTGGCCATCATCATACAAGCTGTTAAGACCATGGTAAATCATACCATTGCCCTTAGCTCCTAAGGCCATTCCAAAGTCCTTGTCAATATTGATCGCTCCATTCCAGATTTCCATGGCTGCCACAAAGCGTCCACAAAAATCAAAGCTATTCCCCAGGTTGGTATGAATCTGGCACAATCTACCTGCTGGATGTTCCAGTTTTTCCGGATTGAAGTACTTAATAGAACTCCTCAAGTGTACGATTTCCTGTTCCACTTGGGGGTGATCCCATTCCCAAGACTCTGGTTGAGTGTGATTCCTATGCCTTATGTCACCCCATGCAATGCTCAAGTAGTAGTGATATAAGGAGCGCTTTTCCGGAAATAGGGACTCTAGATCAATTTTTTCGGAAAGTTCAATCGCCCTCTTTGTGCCTATATCTGTTCCAATATCATGGGAGTATTCGATGAGTTTCAGGAATACATCAAGGGTCTCATTCTCTGAAAAATTTTCGAATGAATCAATTTTCAAAAGTGTATTTAACTCAGCTTTCTTATCCATTACAATGGTTAATAGCTTTACCGACTTGTAGAACGAGAAGTCCAGACAATGTTTCCTGAAAATTTATTTGTGCAAGCCATGTTTACCCGAAATTCCCTTCACTCGAAAATGCTCGCCCACTTCGAGTAATCGGAACATAGACATGGGCTGACTAGTTGATTACCAATATTCAACTCACCTCCAACAACTTCTTCCACGTCATCGGCCCTACTACTCCATCAACCGTCAGTCCATGGTCACCTTGGAAGGCACGAATGCCTGCAAGGGTCTTGATACCCATCACACCATCTGCTTTACCCACAGGATAGCCTAGTTTGGCCAAGCGCTTCTGTATCTCCGTTATGGATTTTACCACTTCGGGCTGAGATGTCACAACATTCGCACGTTTGGCCTCAACCCATTTCTGTAAGGTATGACCCGGACATGCCGGCTTACCGAAGTGGTAGTGCCCGTAGATATCCTGATTGGTAAGTTTCAGTTGATCCTGGAGATATTTCACCAGTTCTTCCAGTGACTTTATTTGCTCTTTGGTGGGCTCAGAAGTTCCAAGGTCATATCCGGTTCCGTTGAAGTTTCCTACGAGCATAATTCCTACCGATACTGTATTTTGATTGGCACAGTGCCAGGTAACATGCGTGAGTTCGTTAGCTTGTACCACCTCTCCGTCTTTGCGAATACCATAATGATAGCAGAAGTGCGGGCATCCATCGGCAGAGATATGATTTTTCTTGATGTGGTAGTTATTCACATTTTCAATTTCCGCTTCACCCAATTCCTGATGGACAATTATCTTCTTGATTTTACTGACGGTGCGAGTTCCCCATTTTTTTGTAGGATGCCACGGGAGCTTATTGATTAAGTTGGTGATTTTCATAGTTGTGTTGTTTTAGTGTGTTGGTTTCAGGTAGTAGGCTCTTCTCCGGAAGGAACCGCTTTAATGACAAGATGTATGTTGCTTACCATCTCACGTTGCGTGTCCTTGCCCTTGCCAACCAGAGAGGCAAATACGCCCCTGCCTTGCTGATAAGAGAGTGACATTTTCACGTCTACTTGCATTTCAGGAATCACATATTTGTACGGAAGCCTCTTTAGTTCTTCATCTTGCTGAAAGGCCTTTTCGAGCATTTTGGTCGCACTATTCAATGCATTGATGGACTGACTCAATATCTCATCTAAGGGAGCCGATTTGTCCGGTGTATCGTTTGTGGCGAATATCTCTGAGGCATTGTCTCTTGATCCTAGTAACTTCTTGCTCATAGGTAATAAATTTGGATGATTTCTGACTGCAATGTTTCCATGACTTGATCCTTGTCGGTATCCACCTCTACGGTAGCCCACATGTACCAATCTCTAGTTTTACTAAAAGGGATGGAAACGGCATCCTTTTGGCCATCAAAATGAAGCGTCTTTTTTTCAGCATCGACTATGAATTTGAGTTTGCCTGAAACGTCGGTTTTCAGTTTATCTATTTTCATTTCCTTGGCGTTCATACCACCTTGACACAAAAAAACTCTGACTGCATATTTCGGTTCCGGCCGGCCAAGCTCGTTGATCACCCAGATCATTCCCTTTTGCCGGAGACGATTGAGGTCTGATGACAGACTTCTGAACTTTGAAACCACAACGGATGGCCCTTCAATTTTTTGATAAATCTGTGGTTCAATCCGAAAAGTAAGTTTTGATCGTTCTTCTGCAGGAGCATTCAAATTGAGTTGGATTCTTCCTGATAGATCTTGAACAAACGCAGCACTCAACTCGATATCCAATTCTTTCACATGGTATACCGACCTATCCCCCAACAGGAACCCTGAGTCATACTTGCTCGTGGCAGATGTAATCTCTGACGTACGAGCCACGCTTTTTTGCAGGGAGAGTATCAATTCCTCCAGCGTAGGCGATGGGATCGTTTCTGTTTGCTTATCCTTAGGCATAATTTGTCAGCGCATGGTTATCAATTGTCGCCTTCAGCAGGTGCTGAATCTCGCGCGGGAACCGCCTGCAGTCGTAAAAAAATTCGACTTGAAGCGTCCTCACTGAACCCATAGGTGCTAGAATAGGCTGCATTTACCATAGATACTGAGAGCCCGGCTTCCAGATTTTGCTCTTTTTTGATGGATATGGCTACTTTGAGCTCTACCTCAGCCTCAGGTATGGTGTATTTCACATCCGATTCCGCTTCATTCAGTGCTTTGTTGGCTGCCGCAACGGCCAATCCCAAGTCTTTAATCATTTCAGGGAGGGGTGCAGCCAATAATTCTTCACTGGCACGTTTTACGTCTTTCATAATCTTAAGGGTTTATCAGTTTTAAGTAGGATAAAACTAATCACATTCTGCGTGAACTGAAATACCCACTTTTAGGTATTTTTCACTTGATAATGTCTGATTTGCCTGACTTGTATTATTTTAGATTTGACAAACCTGACACACAATGAAAGAAACACGAATTCAATCAATTGTACTAGCCGTATTAGTAGTGCTTTTTGGCTATTTCATGCTTTTTGGACGCGGCTCAGTAAAAGACGCCATGGAGCTGACGGATGCGCTTAATCGGCAAGTAGATTCGCTGAAAGTCTTGACCAAAAATTATGAAAAAATACACCGAGAGTATGTCGTGCTCTACGGTGAATTGAGTGAGACCCGAAATAAGGTGGAGACGCTAAAAGGGAAGTTAGATGAAATTTCGAAATCAAATCTGAGCAGCGTTTCGAAAATAAAGCAAGAGTTGAACGCGGTGCTTAATGAGTATGACTCCTTGGATTTGCGATTGGCCCCATTGAAGCCCACAGAAGACCTAACATTTGAATAGTATGAAGCAGTTTATTCTAGTAGTATTAGTTTCCCTGACATGTTCCATATCAAGTGCAAAAGGAGGTTAGGTTTGGGTCAGGGGATCAGAAGGTGAAGGTATTTCGCGGACAGACGGTGCGGATTACCGCAGATAGTGCCTATGTGATCAGTAGTGACCGTGCGAGACTCCTCAATGAGAAACTAAAGGAACTGGAGGCCGCTCATCAAACGAACACGACCTTGGCCAATGTGAATGACGAATTGCTCACCAAAGTGCGCCAGATTGAAGGATTAGTCAGCCAGTTGTTGCGCCGAATGGAAGGGGATGCCGAGGCAGTGAATCTTGACATGGAGCAGATATTGGCAGAGTTAGATAGAAGTCTTCAGGTGCTGAAGGAGAACAATGAACGATTGGAGCAAAATAACACCGATCTGAACCATCAGATAGCGGACATGAAAAGAACCGTGAAGCTGCTGAAGAAGGAGATACGGGGCATCTGGTGGAATGGAATAGCGGATAAAATAGTAGCCGGAGGCATGGGACTAGGTGCTGGGTTGTTGCTTGCTGGATTGTAATACTGAAACCATGTAGGATAATTGTTGGAATTTCATCCGCAGAAGATCGAAATCAAAATCCTTTAAAGCGTCATTTGGATTCAAAAAGCGTAAAGTTCAACACTGAGCGGATGTTTGAAAACTTAACGGTGTTCGAAATACTCATTATGAAACTCACCAAATCTGTTGGGTACTTTTCTTCGGCCTCTTCCATGGCCAAATCGAGTGAAACAGGATCGATTCTTTCTTTAATGTCGTTCCACGTAGTGATGTGATATTTAAACTCAGTATGTCCATATTTACCGTTCGGATGATTCCCAGCCTTCTTATTGAGCTTTCTCAATTTCCTACGCAGATAAGCCAACTTGCTATTGTCAATATCATCTAAAATACGGTCATCCTTAGGTTGTGCAATAAGATCTATTAACCAATCAAGGCCATATTTTCCAATGAACTTAGAGGACAGAATGGGATATGTAATTAGTGCAAATGCGAATCCGGCAAATGAAAGATCAATTAACCTATTGTTGGTTTTAATTGCTAACCACTCGGGCAGTGTGAATGATACGTCAGATGAAAACTCCACAAGGAACATCATAATAAAAAGAATGGCGGCAACTCCCCCGTACCCCGCACAGATCTTGAAAATTAGACTTTTGTGATAACTCCACCAAGAAAGTTCCACGTGTTCAAATTTTCTTTTGGATGCGGAATCATCAATGTCAAGATCTTCCCTCTGATCAAAATAAAAGTAAAACTTGTTAGCCGCTACGGTGGCAAAACAAATGCATGCACCTGCTATCAAATAAAGGAGCAAATCCCAATTCTGAATAGGATCAATGTGCGTTGCTCCGAGATAATATTCCTTTATTGAAACAGCCGTGGAGTCCATAAGCGGTTGTTGGGGGAGGATGGCATAAATCAAGCTCAGTAATCAGTAGCGATACTTAATTGATCTCTAAGATTTTCACGCATTTTTCGCAACCTCTCTGTAGCTACCGATTGTGCGTCATCAGCTATGAGTAAGTCCTGATCCTTTTTTATCACATAGCCCTTTTTTACTAATTTCTCAATTCCTAATTTTATCTCAGATTCATCAAAAAACTCATCCAATGCGTCAAAAACAATGGTCGCAACTACTTTGCCTTGAGAATCTCTGACAACATCAAGTATATCATTAGTCACACTCTCTCCCTTAGCTGATTTTTTCCTGTGATAAAATTTGACCTTCATGATTTCGAAAAATATAGGTGAATATAAGGAAAATACGGGTAATTCGGCCACTTGTTTCTTGAAATTACTTAGCATCAGTCCAATTAACTCCTCCCGATAATAGCTCCGAAATGCACAGGAGTCCATTGAGGTCATGAGCCAAATGCACCTCATGTGCCTTGGCGAGCTCGGGATAGACAATGTGCAAAATCAGGCCTAGTATGATTTTCTGCTGCTCATCATCAAAACACCATTTCCTATGCGCACCTTGCTGGACTGGGTGGCACAGGCCAAACTGATCATGTAGTTTCAAGAGCAATATCCCCTTCTACACAAGTCAGGTATTCGCACAATACTCGATTTCTGGGATGCATGTGCAAACGGCCCTAACCGGACCAAGGGAATAGCTGAAGTGAGTGGTATTAACGAGCTGACACTAAAAATCAATTTTGAGAATATTTCAAAAGATAACTCGATAGGCATACTGCGCCACCATGCCGACCATGTGCGGTTGCAACAAGCGCCGGTTCAGAAATAGGTCTTTACATTTCCTTCATTTCTATTTCAGATAAGATATAAATAGAGCGCAAGCGAACAATTTCGCTAATAAACGGTATTATTAGACCCATTTTTAGAAGCAATGTGTATATATTAAAGTATAATTGATGTAGTTAATTGACATAAAAGCCTGAATTATGCATGAACTAGAAAAATTGAGTAATGAACAACTTGAAAAATTGAAACTCATTGAGGAAATAAGACAAATCACGACTCCAATATGGAAGAAGACCACTTTCATCTCCGTGATTGGAACACTTACGTTTACTTTTTTGACAATTGTCATTTCAGTTTGGCAGATAAAGAATAACAAAATCTCAGAACTTGAAAACGCAAGAGAAGAACTAAATAGGAAGGCGAAGGAGATTGAACTCAAAGAACGGAATAATTTGATCTTGTACAATGAAGCCATTGCCGAAAAGGCCATAATTCAAAGTGAGAAGGCATCTGCTATCTCGGCACAAAATGAAGCGGAACAGACATTTAACAATTGGAAACTTTCAAGAAGAGAAGCTGAATTAAATGCCAGCATTAAAAAACTAGCAGTTATAAATGCCGAATTGAAGAAAAAATCTCAGGGGTATAAGCGCGGTTTCATCACAAGTTTTATTGATAATAACCCTGCTGTAAGGATTGATATAGAAAGATTTTCAACTCCAGAAACCAGATCAGAATTTGAAAACTGGTTGAAATCTCAATTGCTTTGGACTGCTCTTACTAGATACGAAGAATATATTCTTAGCCACCAAGAGACAATTCCTACTAATTGAAAAACTTATCTACCGGTCTCTTCCCTCCCTCAGAGTCACTCTAGCTTTGGTTAGCCGCGGGAGAGGACTCTGAGATTACCGCTCTATAATCCCGAATCATCACCTCACCTGACTTCCCGCAAACATAATATTCAGCACTCTGAGGTGTAGTAGCCATCTATAGCAAGTGAAGGTGATGAAATAAAAGCACTCCTTCTCACTATGTAATACATGGGTTGGCATTGCTTAAAGTTATCAAGAAATGTATTCTCAGAGTCTCGTGCCGATGACTCTGAGGGGTAGTAGCGGGGTAGTATCGAGGGGTAGTGGCGTGCAACAGGGCGTATCTGACCACAAGTAGGAATAGCTACCTGATCCTCCTAGAATAATTACCCCTCACATACTGATTAATGAACGTATTGAGACCTTCTCCTTCAGCAGCCAGTTTTTTCATGCGCTCCACATGCAGAGCGCCGGCACTTTGGTTGGTGTATTCGTACACCGATCTATTCTTGAAATATACGATGATTCGATCTTGATCTAACTCATATCCGATTACTCCTGAATCTCCGCTTCTATTACGGTACCTTTCCATGATCAATCCTCAGGTAGTATGGCACTCGTAACAACAGTGTATGCATCCGTTTGACTGACGATACGTTTCTTTCGCCTTTCTAACAGCACTTTGACAATTCACATGATACCCTAAGTCCAGCCGATTTTCGGGAAAGGGCAAATAGTTGCATCCTTTAGTTAAATTATGCACTTCATGATCGCCATTTGGCTGAGTGTTTTTGTTGACAATAAACTTATCCATGGTAATTAATTTTGAGTAAAACTGAGACAAAATGCGTTCAGACACAATACCCACTTTTAAGTATTTTTCTCACCCCCACAGATATATCCTCAGGCTACAATTGAGCATATCTAAGCTACGTGAATAGCATAAGGTACGGCGGTTGAGCCGTTTGAGGTGAGTACGAAGGGTTAAGTTCATTCGCTCCACGTGATTGGTCCAGTACCTTTTGGTGCTGTGGAGATAAGGTGGAATGAGTGAAGTGTACTGCGTAAGTTTGTCTGTGTAGATTCGTTTGGGATTGGCAATTAAAAGCGTATTGGTGACCATTCGTAGTGATTTTGTCGTGCGCGGACCAACGTAGAAGTCTACTACTGTGCCGGATGACAGATTCAGTGCCAGGATGATCCACACCAGTCGGGATTTATGACCGATGAAAGTACACATCTCGTCTACCTCAAATACCTTCCCTATGGCGATAGGAGGTTTGATGACCCTCGCGGCAATTTTGCGAATGCGCCTGAGTACGGTGTTCACAGCCACTCGAAGCAACCGTGACATACTTCTAATCCTTACGCCCTCTTTGATAAACTGAATAATGGTGCGATCACAGATTGTATGCGCATGGTAACGATAGATCTTTTTCTGGCATGTGCCACATCTATACTGCTGGCTGCCATGCCTTATGCCCTTCTTGATGCAGCGGGATTGGCAATGTCTGCATTCCATTTTTCAGTAGGTTACGGTTTGATACACAAGGTATACCAAAATCATTTTTAGCGGCCTCTGGTCGACGATGGTGTATTCAAATTACTTCCGGGATATGACTAAGCCATCTAATAATCACTTCCAATCGCGCTAGAGACACGAAATTTCACGCAAAGTGACGGTTGGACACATTACCATCATTGGTCACTAATCAACACAACCTAAATCAATTGATTTTGCAATTTCCCCTTCTTTTTCTGCTGCCATATTAAATTTCTCATATACAAGCGCACTGTAGTAATAAGCATGACAATTGTCTGGAAACTTCTTTTTGACATAATTAAGTATACCTATAGCCTTATCCAAATTGCCATCCAACCCATAACTATACCCGAGTTGTAACATGGATTCCACTCTGGAAGAATCGTATTTTATTACTGAATTAAAGTCTTCAATAGCACTTTTATAGTTTGATAATTTCATATTGATCAATCCCCGTGAATGGTATAAGTCAATAGATGGTGCCTTAAAAATAATGGTATCCAATGCTCCTACACTTGCCTCATATTGTTTCAATTGATAGAGGGCATCAGATCTCATGATTTCATTCTCTTTAATAAAACTATATTTCCTAGCCAGATTGTTGTAATAAAGTGTTGAATCATATTCTTCATTTTGATAGAAATAAGACGCAATAATCAAATAATTAAAGGATGCTAAGTAATAGTTTCCTTCCTCTTGAAATATCACTATTGAGTCCATAAGGACTTTTTTTTCTTTTAAAAAAGAAGCACTACTATTTCTTGCTGGATCATTTGTGCTATTTTTCTTGCAAGTAAGATTTAGGAAAATTAAAAGTAATAGCAACCAAACTTTACTTATTAATGTCTTGCTCATATTGTTGCTTTATTAATTCCATAATTGATTTATTAAAAGCTGACTCTACTACATCACGCTGTACTTTTTCATTCGGGCCGGCCTCAAAAGGAGTTATCAGGTACTCAATTGCATCAGCGCTTCTCGCTAATGAAAGGACAACCTTTCCCACCTTCTTGCCAAGTAATTCCTTGATTAGTTTTTCTTCATCTGTTCCCCAATATTTTAATATCCGCTGCTTCACCTCATCCTTAGCTAGGTCTTTTAATTCATCAGTACCTAACTCATAAATGGCATCAACAAATTCGATCAAGGCGTCATACCGCTCATCAGGATCACCGACAAATGTAACTACAACACCGTTATCACCTAATCTAACTCCTTCCCTGATTACACTGTTTATGATCGTTGGTGAAATTTCAGGAAAGGTTATCTTTTCTATGAAGTATTGTTCTGTATTCCTGAGAGTCCTTAAATTTTCCGGATTAGCTAAAGATCTGAATTTGTCAAACGCATTTTGAGTTTCCGGTTCAGGATTTCTTAGTTGCACCACAATTGATGCTGTTCTTTGTTTGTTTTCCTCTTGTTTTTTAAGATATAGTTCTCTTGAATTTGACTTTTGTTGTATGGATTCATTTACATATAATTTAATTGGACTGTCCGATCCTTGTCCTTTCTGTGAAAGTTCCTTGAGTAATTTCTTCATGGCATCATCTTGTGGGTCGGCTTCCTCCAATCCATCCAAATCAATAAATGTAATCGGCTTATTCCCAGCATACTGATAGCTCGTATAATACGGATAATCATCCTTCAATGGATCCACACTTATAAACCTCGCCAGCCAGGCGGCATAGTACCTCGCGCCGTAGTAGTAGAGGCCAGTTTCCTCATCTCTCTCCTTTCCTACGTATCTATACCTTTTCAGTGAAACTTCCGCACTACTCACACCAGATCGATAAGAAGTACTACCAAACGGATGATACTCCTCGTAGCTTATGATATTCGCAGAGTCATCCAATTCTAAACTTGCACTTCCAAGATGATTAGAAAATTGATAGCGAATAGTTGAAGTGGGAGAAGTCACCTCATCGCCCTCATCCACTGTAAGCGTATCCACCAAAGCAATCCTGCCTGTCTCGTCAGAGATGTGAAGCGTCTCCCTTTCTAATTCTATATCACCACTTAATATTTCACGATAAATTTCAAAATCCCCCAAATAAATCCTTTCATGTATTAAACCACTTCCCTTGTCCACCACTTTCCTTACACGGTTGCCTCCTGCATCATACGTATAGTAAGAAGTCTGTGTGCCATTTGCAGCAGATTGCAGCCTGTCGGCAAAATCCCATGTCATGCCACCACTCAAGTGCGGCATAGTGATCATATTGCCATGCGCATCATATTCATACTCATCTATCGTTGGCTGGTCATTGTCAGGAGACGTGCCCAGTAAATAATTATTAGCTGCATAGTGATAATATCGGTTCCAGTTTCCACCGGAAGCCGTATGCGCCAGTTGCAGGATATTGCCCAATTCATCATACACATATTGCTGCGTGTATCTTCTAAGAGCCGTCTCATTCAATGGACTTATATCAATATCTACATGTGAAGGTGCAGCATTTAATCCAATCAATTCCCTTCCTTCACTTTTCAGTAGCCTATAAAGAGGGTCGTATTCGTATTTTCCATTCGCCGATATAGCCGAGTTGTCATAGTAATTTGTGCTCTGTGCATCATCTACTTGCTCCACAATATTCCCCACAGGATCATAAGTATAATTCAAATCCTGTAAGATGTCTGCGCCGGTATTTCGAGTGGTTAGCAGTCGAATAAGCCTGAATGTATTGGTGTCATAGATATACCGTGTTTGGCTTCCATTTGAGTAAACAATCTTATCTCTTTGCCCTCTTTCGTTGTATAATATCTGTGACACGAAAGGCGTAGCTGTTCCGGCACCTTGCAGTTTGGTGCTTATATTTAAAAGCTGACCGCCATCATCATAGGTCGGAATGACCTCCGAATCATCCGGCTTAATCATGCTAATGGGCCTATTGAGCGCATCATACTCCGTACTAATGGTAAATACCTCGCTCTCAAGTAATGATAATGATACCACAGATGAAAGCAGATTACTCACCGAGGTATACCCATCCAAATCCATCCAATCCGGGCTGGTTTGATATTCAACAGCCAATTGTCTCTCGCTGCTTAGTAGGTTCCCTTTAAAGTCAAACGCCGTGTTTTTGACCATACCGGCTGGGTCAAACAGGATGTAGGCCTGTCCGCGCAGGTTGTTATCCTCAGGGTCGGTTTCTTCTTCACCATACACCGTCAACTGGAGTAGTTGTTCATCACCTGGTGTGAGTTCATCATAATCCGGAGTAAGATAGGTGCCTTTTGGTCTTAAAAGCTCATCATAGCTAAACCTAAACTGTTGCTTTCGACCATCCCAAGCCCTAAGTGGATTTCCCACCACATTGCCAATGGCATAGCGCACCCCGTTATCAATATGCGTGGTTTTGATGGGCTGGCCAAGGACATTGTACGTGTAGGTGAAGGACGTTCGCCCTTTGGCATCCGTGATGCTGAGTGGATTGCCCAGAATGTCCAGTTCAGTGGTCATTTTATAAAAATCCGTACCTTCCGTCCCATCTTCAGGGGAAGTGCCACTCGTCAGGCGGTCAATGGTGATAAACGGCCTGCCCAATACATCAAGGATGATGATTTGGGGGGTGTTGGCATGTTTTGCCGTCAGCCATGCTGACCTTTCAATAGAATCGGATGGTTCAGGATCTTCCGGTTCATTATCTCCAATTCTTGCCGTGTACCACAGGCTTTCCAGCACGGTATCGTTTTGGTCAAAATTCCGTTGCTCCCACGGGGTGAATTCTACCCTCGTCAGGGTATCATCGGGCATTTCTGTGCGGATGGCACGTCCCAATGGATCGTAGTAGATTATCGGCGTTACCCCAAACTCAACTATTTCAGCTTCTGTCTCAAAATCGGAGGAGTCACTAAAATAGGGTTCATATTGCTTTACAGGGTTTCCCTTGTTGTTCAGGATCGTGCGGCCTGTGCCAATCCATCGGGGGTCAGATGTTACCGGATCGGGTGCCACTTTCACCTTTGTCATCACCACATTGCCCATTCCATCCGAGTAAGCCGTACTTTCCATCCATCGCGCATTGCCCGCACCGTGCGTTTCGCGTGATTCGGTTTTTGCCCAATTGGGTGTGGTTTTTGGCTCGGTGGCATTCATCCACGCAAAAAGGTCATAGGAAAATTCGGTAGCAGGATCGGTAAGATCATCTCCATCACTATCACCCACTTTCCCCATCACGGCCAGTTTGGTCACCATGCCGCGCACATCAAAGGCGAATGCCTGTCGGTTGCCGTTCGGGTCGGTCACCAGATCGGGCTGCAGGAGGCGGTAGTCGTACTGCGCCTGCACTGTATTGCCCAGGGCATCTTCCGTTTGCGTGAGCAGTAGTTTGTAGCTGTCGTAGGTGAAGGTGGTTTGGTTACCAAACGGGTCAATTTGCGAGGTGGGCAGGAAGAAATTTTCCGCATCAAACGTCATTTTACCGGAGGGCACCCACTGGTTTCCATCGCTCAGGAGATTCACGTATTCACCTTCGGAAAGCACATGTTGAATAGAATTTTTTGGAGCGAAACGTTCTGGATTTTTACAACCTGTACTCCTGCTATCCGCTATACTTCGTGCCGCTTCTATCAGGGCTGTTTTGGAAACAGCCTTGGATATTTGGAAACGAAAAGTGACGGTTGGATACATAAGGTGGGCGATTCTTCGATTTTAGCGATTCTCAGCGATGATCTTACTGCCTTTGGATAAGTAGTCCATTAAATTTTGATTGCTGAATGTTTGATTTTTCATACTCTAAGCAGGTTTCTGAACTAAAAGTGACGGTTGGATACATGACCAAGCATGTTGTACGTGTAGGTGAAGGACGTTCGTCCTTTGGCATCCGTGATGCTGAGTGGATTGCCCACAATGTCCAGTTCAGTAGTCATTTTATAAAAATCCGTTCCATTATTGGGACGATTCTTCGTATTGAAATCATGGGATTTGCTGTGGATACATTACTTATTTATGAAGTTTATTAATTTCTTTTTTAAACTCATAAATCTCCCTAATATAATCTTGATTATCTCCCCAAGCAGGCCAAGGTATCCCTTCATTAATATTAAATTTCGGTTCGATTATAGCTAGTCTTTCTAAGATCATATCAAAAGATTCTTTGTTAGGGGAAAATTCTAGTTTGAGTTGATAAAGAATACTCTCATATTGTAGTCCCCCGCCTCCTAGTCTATAATAAGTAGCCCTAAAACATAATCTTGTGAAACTCTCGGGAGAATCTTTAAAATATTTGTCACTGAAATTTTCCGTAGAAAAATTAGTTGATATCAAAGTATCAAGCCTATTCAATTCTCTTGCATTAAATTGACTCGCAATTATTCTATATACACTTGTAAATTCCGGATAGTAAAGATCTCTAAATATTAATGTATATAAATCTTGAAGAGAGTGATTGCGCGTCCAAGAAAGTAAATTACTATTCTGAATTCCGGTGAAAATGGTATTAAAGCAAGTGAGTGTGTCACTATTAAAATTGTAAGTACTTAGTAGTAAATCCTCTCGAATAATATCTACTAAGCCACTATTTCCAACATCTTCAAGCATCGTAATTAGCACTAACGTATCATTCTCTATATAGAACGAACTTTCACCATATCTTTCACTAATTGCAGATTGAATGGGCTCAAGGTCCCAACAACTGCTTTTATTTTTGCTGCCATTTGTTGTACAAGCAAATGCTAAGAATGTTAATAAAATAATCTTCATTAATTCCTATTAAATCGTTTTTGAACCCTTAGACTGTCTTGTTTGGTAGGAGGATCAAGAGGTGACAAAATATCATCTCCAAATTCATTTTGAACCGATGGGAAAGGTAGTTTGTCAATTAAAGGTGATATGTATTTTCCTAATGGAACACCAAGTGTTGTGGTAGAGTAACTAGCAGTAAATACGCTTCCATCATTATTTCTTCCTTCTACTCTAGCTACACTAAATCCAACGATTCCATAAACAGGCAATCCAAAACCAACCTCAAAGTCACTAGCACTGACAATTTTTTCAAGCGGATTTTCATAAGTAGAAAGAGGTGTCGTAAAATTACCTCCACCACCTCCAAAACCGGCACCAATCCCCACATTAAATCCGAAGCTTCCGCCAATCAATACACCCGATTTACCCGCGTATATATTATCTAATTCTTCTGAAAACTTAATAAAAATAATGCTTCCAGCTGCACCTCCTCCAAGTCCCAAGTCCCCAGTAATAATAGTAAAAGTAAAATCGTTTTTTACCCCTTCATATGCGTTAATTTTCATGTAAGTCGTATTTGGATGCAGATGTTGATTGAATTCGTCAAGAATCCAATCATTATAGCTAATAGAATTCTTCGTTCCAGTCGTTCCTCCATCTCCAGATGTTGGCGTAAAATCACCTGATTTTATATAGTCAATAATTGCTTGAATACGATCATAATTGGATTTCTTGCCTAAGTCTGTTTGTTTTTTATCTTCCTCATCATACAAGAACAATTGATACTTTGTCATTTCTGGCTTTGTCACTTCACCTTCAGCGTTAATAATTTCTGTTACAGTCTGACCAAGTCTTCCCCGTCGATAGGTCGTTTCCCTTTGAAATAAACCCTCAGCCTCTTCAATGGGAGTAATTATTGGTTTGCCGACTTGTCTGGGTTTATCCCCCCCATCACTCTGCATCCCATCTATATCCTTAAAAGTAATTGGCTTATTCCCAGCATAATTATAGGAATTCAACTGCGGATAATCATCCTTCAATGGATCAACTGAAACGAATCTACATAGCCATACTGCATAATACCTCGCCCCATAGTAATAAAGCCCAGTTTCCTCGTCTCTCTCTTTACCCACATATCTGTACCTTTTCAGTGAAACTTCAGAGGATGATACGCCACTTCTGTAGGATGTAGTTCCAAACGGATGATACTCCTCATAAGAGATAATCGCCGCAGTGTTATCCAGTTCTAAGGATGCACTTCCAAGATGATTGGAAAACTGATACCGAATTGTCTGAGCATTTGAGTTGGTGGTTTCTGTATCCACAATTGCAATCCTTCCCGTGTCATCACTGATATGTAGCGTTTCTCTTTCCAACTGTACAGTTCCACTTTGTATCTCTCTATATACCTCCCAGTCTCCAATATAAATCCGCTCATGAATCAGGCCACTTCCTTTGTCCACCACTTTCCTCACTCTATTGCCTCCGGCATCATAGGTATAGTAAGAAGCCTGAGTGCCATTTGCAGCAGATTGCAGCCTGTCGGCAAAATCCCATGTCATGCCGCCAGATAAATGCGGCATAGTAGTCATGTTACCATGTGCATCATAATCATATTCATCTATCGTTGGCTGGTCATTGTCAGGAGACGTGCTTAGTAAATAATTATTAGCGGCATAGTGATAATATCGGTTCCAGTTTCCACTGGAAGCCGTATGCATCAGTTGCAGGATATTACCCAGTTCATCATACACATATTGCTGGGTGTATCGTCTCAAGGCCGTCTCATTCAATGGACTTATATCAATATCCACATGTGAAGGCGCAGCATTTAATCCTATGAGTTCACGCCCTTCACTTTTTGTCAGCCTGTAGAGGGGATCATATTCATACCTTCCATCTGCACTCACGGAAGAGTTGTCATAATAGTTTGTGCTTTGCGCCAGGTCTTTCATCTCTACAATGTTGCCTACGGTATCATAAATATAGTTCAGGTCTTGCAGCAATTCGGAGGTGTTCCGGTTTGTCTTTAGCCGTATAAGTCTGAACGTTTTGGCATCATACTCATAGTTTGTATGCGTGTTGTTCCCAAATGTGATGTATCTGCGCTGGCCTCTTTCGTTGTACAGTATGGCAGTTACGAAGCTTGTCGCCGTTCCAGCACCTCTAAGCTTGCAGTCTACAGTTTCCAATTGCCCACCATCATCGTACCTCGGAATGACCTCAGAGTTGTCAGGCTTCACCATTTTGGTGGGGCGGTTCTGAGCATCATACTCCGTACTCATGGCAAAAACTTCAGTTTCCAACAATGAACTGGCAGATGACAGAAGATTGCTAATTGAAGTATAACCATCCAATGAAATCCAATCAGGACTGGTTTGGTAAGTAGTAGCGAGTTGCCGTTCGGTGGTTAAAGGATTACCCTTGAAATCAAACTCCGTGTTTTTCACCATTCCTGCCGAATCGAAGATGATGTAGGCCTGCCCTCTCAAATTATTGTCTTCCGGGTCTGTCACTTCCTCACCATACACCGTCAGTTGCAGCAGTTGTTCTGAACCCGGCGTACCATCATAGTCAGGCGTAAGGTAGGTACCTTTTGGTCTTAAAAGCTCATCATAGCTAAACCTAAACTGTTGCTTTCGACCATCCCAAGCCCTGAGCGGATTGCCCACCACATTGCCAATGGCATAGCGCACCCCATTATCAATATGGGTGGTCTTGATCGGTTGCCCCAGCATATTGTAGGTATACGTGAAGGATGTGCGTCCTTTCGCATCGGTAATACTTAGTGGATTGCTCAGAATGTCCAGTTCGGTGGTCATTTTATAAAAGTCCGTTCCTTCTGTGCCGTCTTCGGGCGTGGTGCCACTGGTCAGGCGGTCAATCGTGATAAAGGGTCTGCCCAGCAGATCCAGAATAATGATTTGCGGGGTGTTGGCGTGTTGCGCAGCAAGGAAAGCAGCCCGCTCATCAGAATCAGTCGGTTCAGAACCAGCAGGATTGGGGCTGTTGCGGGCGGTGTACCACAGGCTTTCCAGCACGGTATCGTTCTGGTCAAAGTTCTTCTGTTCCCATGGGGTAAACTCCACTCTCGTCAGGGTGTCGTCGGGCATTTCCGTACGTATAGCCCTTCCTAAAGGATCGTAATAAATCACCGGAGTTACTCCATACTCCACCAGTTCCGCTTCTGTTTCATAGTCGGACGTACTGCTGAAGTACGGCTCGTACTGCTTCACGGGGTTGCCTTTATTGTTGAGGATCGTGCGGCCTGTGCCCACCCATCGCGGAGAAGTTTGAACTGGATCAGACAAACTGTCGTCCATTTCTCTTAACAATGCGCCATTGCCATCACGACCGTATGCTAAACCATCGGCCACTTTGTTTTTAGTCATCACCACATTGCCCAACCCATCGGAGTAGGCATAGCTCTCCATCCAGCGCGTTTCTTCATCGGCGTGTGTCTCCCGGGTTTTCGTGTATGCCCAGTTGGGTTTTTGATTATTTGTCCACGCAAAAAGGTCATATGAAAATTCGGTAGTAGGATCGGTAAGATCATCTCCATCACTATCACCCACTTTCCCCATCACGGCCAGTTTGGTCACCATGCCGCGCACATCAAAGGCGAATGCCTGTCGGTTGCCATTGGGGTCGGTCACCAGATCGGGCTGCAAGAGGCGGTAGTCGTACTGGGCGCTTACTTCATTGCCTAGCGCATCGGTAGTGGAGACCAGCAGCAAGTGGTTTGCATCGTATCCAAAGAGCGTTTCATTTCCGAACGGGTCAATTTGTGTTGTTGGCAGGAAGAAATGCGCTGCATCAAACGTCATTTTACCGGAAGGCACCCACTGGTTCCCATCGCTGAGCAGATCCACATATTCACCTTCTGACAAGACGGAGCTATCCACACGGGTAATGCTCGCTTCATTGAGTGTGCCACTGATCTGCCCGGCTGTGAGCGCGAGTTGGTAGGTTTCAAAAGGCAGTGCATGGGAAGCCACCGAGCCCAAGGAAAGTGGCGTGCTGGTGAGTGTTTCATCGTAGTACAGGATTCTGGAATGGCTTAGGAGTCTTTTTTCTATTCCGGTCGTTGGAGCCGATTCAAAGGAGATTTCGTCTGCATTGTCAAATGCAGCGAGCAGGCCGGTAATGGTCTGCAATCCCGGGGTAAACCCGGTCAGTTCATAGTTTTTTGATTCAGCCGGAACGCCCAACCTATAAAATCCGGGTGCGTCCGGCTTATTGATGAGTGTATTCTCAGCAATAGTAATCAGTGTTACATCCTGCTCGGCATAATTTCCTGTTCCCCGACGCGGATACACCACAGCCGCAGCTTTTAATGCTTGTCCATATTCGTCCGTCTCCAGCGTGAGTTGGTGGCTCACCCTTGGGTCGGCGGGGTTGCGCTCGTAGTGGTAAGTGAGCGTTTCGGCAGGAATCACCAAAAAGGAGGCATAATCGCGATCCCTACGCTCACTGCCCCTTGGCTGCACCATCTGGATATCGTAGGTGTTTTCAGTCACCACATACGGGTTATTTTCTGCTTCAGAGCCGTCCTGAGAGTACACTTCTTGCCGCAGCGGACTGCCTTTGAGTGCGCGGGCCGCCTCGCGGACTAATTGTCCGTCATTCCGAGGCGTGCCTTCAGGCACAACGAAGGAATCCCATGCCAGTGTGAAGGCATCCTCGTCACCGGACCAGTATTCGTTTCGATAGGGGGATCCCGGTATTTGGCCTACTCCTGCTCCACCCCCGGCAAAACCGGGATGACGGGTAAGGTAAGGGTCGTGCCCTACATGAAACCACGTTTTGGTATGCACAGGTGGCACGTGTAGCACTTCTTCGGTGGCATTGTAGCCCGGAGGGAAGAGGCCCTCACCGATAAAGTCGGTAAAATCTTCCGTGTCCCATTGCTCCACCATGCCAAAGCCACGGAACTCGCGCTCCACCCCGTCAAAATAGCCGTGGTGGTAGGCGTATTTGCTCACAAAGCGGTTGCGATTCACCTCGTCCCATGTTTCCACACGCTCCACCACCAGCACGGGGAAGGGCAGTTTGGTGATCCACGGCGTGCCGTTGCGCTGGTCGCGCAGGTAAAACTTGGTGGACGGTGCATACTTCATGCGTGTCACCAGTCCCATGTTGTTGTTCACTTCGGTGAGCAGGTAGGGTTTCCCTTCGCCCATCAGGCGCAGGTATTTCAGTGCCGGTGGGTGGTCGCCCAGCATCGGGGACGACCACACAATGCAGTCTGTTCCATCTCCCAGTATGTCCAGCGTGGCAATCTGCGCCAGGTTGTGTGTGGGCAGGCGCTGGTTGATAAAGATTTCCTGCCCAAACGAGTTGCCCGACTGGTTGGGGAAATATTTTATGCCATCGGCGGCAATGTAGATGATGTCCATCGTGCCGCTCCCGTCCACATCGGCCAGACGGATGCGCTGCTGGTTGAAAATATCTTCATGGTCAAACCACGGCGCATGATCCATGGCCACCTTCGCCCCAAACCGGCCATAGCCTTTGTTGGGCCAGTAGCACACCGAGCCGTTTCGGATGCGCACGATATCGGTGAGCCCGTCACCGGACATATCGGCCAGGTAGACGGATTGCTCCGGATCGGAGAAAATGACCCGCGGGCCTTTTTCCTCATCAAAGCTTTGCAGGGTTTGGTACGAAGGGGCAAAGCCCTTTTCGGCCAGTGAGGGATAGCACACCAAGCAATGGTCGCGGGTGATGAGCAGGTCGGCAAAGCCGTCCCCGTCCAGGTCAATACGGCGCAGGTCCGGGTCGTTCCAGTCTATCACCGGATTGGACTCAAACGGACGGAAGCGCTCCCAGCGTCCGTCTGCCCCCAAGGCATAGTAGCCCTGTAACCCGCCCACATTCACCGAATAGTCCGGCAACCCATTGCCGTCCACATCGCCCAACTGCCCGCCCGACAGGGAGGGTTTTTCCAGCACTTCAGCCAGAGGCGCCAGCCGTGCCTGGGGCAGGGGTGTTTCGTTGGCAGGCAGGTTTTTATAATAGTTTTCGTCCCCCAGGTTTTTCTTGTAATACCACGCCTGCGGGGTTTCCATCAGCACGCCCGACAGCCCTTCGCCAAACAGGTCGGCCCAACGGTACTGGCCTTCCACGCCAGCCGGCAGGTTTTTCAGGTCTTCGATGCTGTGCTGGTAGATGTTGGGGTCAATGGTAGCTGCGCTGTAGGTGAAGGTGACCGGCGGGTAGTCCAGCGGTGATTCGCCGCTTTGGTGGCACACATGCTTCACCGACGCGATGCGGGTGGCCACCGGGTTTTCGTCATAAGTGATCTCCGTGGATTTCACCAGGTAGGGGCTACTGCCCAGTTCGGCTTCAAAGTGGTGGAACATCAGAAACCGGTGGCACAGCCGGTACGTGCGGATCTCAAACCCCGACCGGAACGTGGAGTGCGGGTCTTGGCGCATAGGCCAGCTTACATCCTCGGCCACCGTGTTGTCGGTGTGTTCGCCATAGTCCAGCACAAGCTGAAAGTGCCAGTGTACCGTGCTAAAAAAATCAGTGTCGGCTGTATCAAAAGGAATGTCCGGCGTGTATTTCACCGCCTTGAGGTACGCCTTGGTGAAGGCGTCCTCGTTTTGCAGGCGGCTTTTTTCGCTTAATAATCCCGTGCCGATGTTTTCATTGTTTTCCTGTTTGTATTCATACAGGATGATGTTGCCCTTTTCGTCATAGGTGTATTCCAGCATCCACTGAAACACACGCTGTGTGTTTTGACTATCGGCTATCCGGGCAGAGGCCGATTTTCCGTACACCGAGGTGATGTTGTCTTTGGTGGTCACCTGCCAGTGAGCCATGCCCGTGCTCAGTTCGGTGTGCTTTTCTATTTTGGCAAACAGACCTTCGATGCGGGGGCGGTACTGCTTGATCCGAAAGCCACCACTTTCGCTCACGACCTCTACCCATGCGTCATTGTCCTGCACCAGCACAGGAATCAGGTCTTCCGATCCGGCCAGCAGGAAGATATCGCTCTCCTTAGCATCCTGGTATTTGGGCAATCCCTTCTGGGTCTTGCGCGAGATGGACGGGATGCCCATGCTCCACCCCATACCGAGTTCGCTATTGCCACTGCCTGAATCATAAGAGAGGGCAAGCTGTGGCGTGAAGCCGTTGCGCCCCGGGCTAAGGGCAATCGGCACACTCATACTGCCCGTGCCCGTCACTGCATTGGCCTGGAATTTCTCCCCAATGCTGCTGATAGCGCCTCCGCCTTTGGGTGTGGAGATGGTGGGGGAAGTTGAACCTTTCCCCTCACTACCCGAATTACTCGCGCGGCTGTCTTCACGTTGCTTGTCGGGGTTGATAGTGTCTGTAACGGGGGGCATGAAATTGGACTTTTTATTTTAGGTAAGAGAGTGAGGGTTACTAGTTAATTCTTCACGCATACTTAGGAAAAATCTATAAAAACAAAGGACAATGACCCGTGTTTCTACAAACGGAGGGAATAAGATGTATGATCTATTAATTGTATTATTCCAATAATTAGGTTTTACAAATGCTAGTAATGTAGTCGAGTTTTTCAGCTGGATCATGGGGCTAAGGAGAAATTTTTTTTCGAAAGAATGAATGTTTTTGGCCGAAAAATTTTGTTTTTATTTTTTCATTCACCAATTTCCGTATCCCAATACCTGACAAACCACCAACTCTCACTGATTTGTTAGCTGATTTTTGTATTGTATTAATTTAATATTAATTTATTACTATGAGCTTACGAATCATTAAACGGAATCCGTCTGGTGAAGACAAAGAAGTAATACTGGAGATTGATCCGATTCAGTCATCACCCGGAGGACAGACCTATTCGGTTAAGGGGAAGGTAACGGATAGTCAAGGGACAGGTCTATCAGGGAAAACAGTCATTCTGTTCGATTCAAAAACCGAAACTGATACTGATTGGGGAGAGGAAGTTCCGCTTGGTTTCGCAACAACCAATACGTCTGGAGATTATCTGATTTACTACAATTCAACTCAACTGGGTGGAAAAATTTTTGGAGACCTCCAAGTCTGGGTGTACAATACGGATCCTATTGGGGAGCCCGAACATCAGTTTCCTGACCTACTGGAAGATCCTCTGCCCACACCGGATGCCAAATCCGCATTATATCTGGATGCACTGGCAAATGATACCATAAATGTGGTTTTTGCCACCGTCTTTACAGGAAAATCGGCCTACACAAAGTTCATTGAAAAGATTGGAGCCTACGAACCAGCATCGGGATTTGCAGTCCTGACTTCAAAGGGAATGGAAATCGTCGCAACCAAAGCTGGTGTTACAGTTAAGGAAATCAGACGTTACATTGATACGCTAAAACTAAGTCAACTGCTTACCATTAACCGTTTTGATGGTCGTGGGAAATTTGTTGCCGTGACCGAGTCATCACCCGAAATACCCCTCTATGATTTGACCGAAGTGGTGTACGGTTTGGTAGGTGCAGGGCTGCCCGTAAGTGTTATTGAATTTCTGAGCGTTTCAGATGCTGAGAAAGACAAGGCTTTTAAATACGCGATTGAACGAAACATCATCAATCAGGCACTAAATGATCAGAATAGTGAGGGCGATTATATCTACAGAACGACCATCATTCAGGATCTTTCAGTTAAAAAGAAAGTGTCAATTCTAAGCAAAGTAAGCCTCGATGTTGATACTACCTTGGAAGCATTTAATTCATTCGGTGATTTGCTCGATCACACAGGGTTGACTATTACAAAATGCGAAGATTTTTACGCCTTTTATCAGGAAAATCTCACGAACAGACCACTTGGTTATAATTTTTGGGATGAGGTGGTGTCTGAGTCTGTTCTGACCATGGCAGAAGCTACTGAAGTTAAGAAAATCTATCAATTATTTACGTTAACCAGTAGAAACGTTCTTCTATCAAAATCGCTGTATACGGATTTGGCTGGAAATACCCCTCCAGATAATAAGGTTGAATTTCTGAGCTCGTATGACTTTGCAGATTGGCAAGGTGAAGTTGAAGAAAACGGCTCCTCCTCAACACCTCCCGAATCAATAGCAGAGCCCGAGATTTCCATTGAAGCGAATCGCTTGTTAACTGCGTTTCAGACGGCATTTCCGGAAAAGACATTAGCCGTAAATACGTCCGGTGACTTGCAGACATTCTTAAATAATAACCTAAATCTTGCCCAAGAGGCGCGCTTTGATTTTTATAAAAGTCCTACTCAATTTTTCTCCGAGAATCCCACAATTCTCGATGGCCTGGATGCAGCTGCGGTTAAAACTTCCATCTATAATTTAAAGAGGCTATATCTTTTGATTGAGGAGCCGAATGTTCTTGACAAGGCCAATGACTTACTAAGTATTGGTATTAATTCAGCTTCCAAAGTTGTGCGTATGGGGCAACCTGCTTTCATCAAGGTTGCCACCAGTGACCCAGTTAATTTTTCGAGTGATGAGGCCACAAGAACTTTTCAACGTGCCACGAAGCAGGTTAGTGCAGCGCTTGCTATTCAGAGTTTTGCTTCAGAATCCTTAAACCAGACTAATCCGGCAGTGCTTCCCTCCAGACCAGACGTAAATGCTGCTGTTCCTGATTCAGGTGAAAGCCCCCCTACCTACATCGAAAAGTACCCTCAGTTGGCCGTTCTTTTTGGCTCGCAGAGCCATTGTCACTGCAAAGATTGCCAATCCTCGCAAAGCCCATCCGCTTATCTAGTCGATCTGCTGGAATTTGTTCAGAGTGCAAAGAATGTTAAATCAGGTGATCCTGCTTGGACTCAGCTAAAGGCACGACGACCGGAATTCGAAACCCTGCGCACTAGCTGTGAGAATACCAATACAGTCATACCTTACATTGATTTGGTAATTGAGGTGTTGGAGTATGCTGTTGGCACTAACGAGGAGGTGGAAGATCTTTCGATTATTTATCTAGATCGGCAAACTACGGCAGATGCTGCGACGTTACGAGTGAATCCACAGCATCAGCTAGTGGCAGTTTATGATGTACTCAAAGACCACAATACGCTTGGGGAACTTAATTCCTACCCTTGGACCCTTCCCTTCAATTTATGGAATGAAGAACCAGCCGCCTATCTCAATTTGCTGAATGCAAAAAGGAGTGAATTCATTCGTGCTCATCGAGGTGAGGGGAATACGAATTCAGCCATTAGCCTGGATGAAGCATTGGTGCAATTAGATATCCCATCTGGTTTGGCTAACGGGACAACCGATTACTCCGTGACCAACCCCGATGGTACTGCAACCCCCTACACGGTTTTTTATGGGGGTAAAAATGCCAGCGACTTAAAAAATCTCCAAGTTCTTATTGACAACAGCCCTCTATCTTATGATGAGATAGCAATTACGCTTCATTCTACTTTTTTAAACCCGCAAGGCTATGAAATAAAATTCCTTGATGAAGAACTCGATGAAATTGATTCGTGTGACTTGTCCAAGGGCTGGATAACTGACGATGGAACTAACTACTGGATACTTGACAATTACAAGAATCTGCACATGTTTTATCGCTTCCAAAGATTCCTTGGGTGGTCATTCAAGGATCTGGATTTTGTCATTTCAAGTTCCAGCCTAGGAGCCGAAGCTTTTGATTCAGGCTTTTTCATATTGGCCGCCGGTCTTAAGCAGCTTTCCGAAAGATTTGGATTGACAATCGGTGAGGTGGCTCGTTGGTATGCCCCGCTTTCCCTAACCGAATATGCAGGCGATCCGTCGGATTTCGATACTGTTTTCCTCAACAGCAAACTTCAGTTAACTCAGGCAGTAAAAGACGAATTTATTGCTTGCAAAGTGGGTGGCACTCCGGTTAAGATACCACTTATTGTCAGTAATTCTCTTGTTTCATCGGGAGCTGTTGCCGCCGTTTTAGCCGCTTTGCGAATTAAGCCACCCACATTGGAGACGATTGTCAAAAATGAGGTAACAAATGCATCCGGTTCGTATTCTGTTGACTCTACCGATTTATCCAGAATCTACACCATCGTCAACTTTGCCAAATCTCTTCGAATTTCAATTGGGGACTATTACCAGCTGCAGGCTTTGTATGGTGAAACGATTGGAACGAATCCAAATAATACCCTTGCGTTCCTGCATTCCTATGACCTGCTTTCATCCTTCGAGCTAGACGTACCAGAACTTCAGTACCTCTTTACTCCTGTCATTTATGTTACATCTGAAGAAGCTCAGGAACTAGCCGGTCACCTGAAAAAAATCCGATCAATTGCGCAGGATGTTCTTTCTCGGAATAGAATTGATGCTAGAACGGTCTGGACAGAGCCGGAGGAAGCACTTGCAATTAAGCGAGAAAGACTGATCAGTTTCTTCGAGATGGTACTTCCGCAGGATCTTGCACTCCGTTCACTCGAGGTTGTTGAGGCCGGAAACAATGATGATACTGCATTCATTTCCACACATTGGGCTGAATTGGCCAGCGATATCACTGTTGCTAACCAAATGCTGGTAGAAACGGTGCATGAAGACTATCTTGATCCATCGACGGAGTTAGAAGATCGACTCGACGTAGCGCTTAGTCAGTTTTATGATTCCATTGTCAGTGAGAACGATTTAGCGACTGTATTGACCCAAGCTATTGCCGACGAACTTGACATGTCGCACGATGTGGTCAGCGTCCTAATAAATGAACATATATTGAATTCTGAAGATGAATCCATCTTCGTTCAGTTAACTAACAGCACCTTTTTGTTCCCGAATTCGGAGGATCCAATTCTAAGTGTAGGATCGGCCGTGTTGGAAAGTGACTATGAGGAAATCATCGTATCCTTTGGACGGTTAAAGAAGGCTCTTTTAGTCGCGGACAAACTTCAATTAAGTTCATCTGATCTGACATTTGTGCTTGACAACAGGGAAAACGCGGACTGGTTCTCCATTTGTGATTTTGAATCAATCACTATCACTACAATTGATGAGAGTTTCATCCGGTTGCTCCGTACCCAGCAATTGAATCTACAATACGTCTCTCCTTCCTTTTCTATTTTTCAAGTAATAGCGAATACCATAGCCGATGAGCCCGATGAAACTGCACGCTTGGCAACCCTTGCACTCGGAACCGGATGGGCACCCGCAGACATTGCCTTCCTTAGAGGTGTGGACGCATTTTCCGGTGCACCTGCAAAGTTTATTGAAGCAGCGGACGATGATTCAGAAGTTTGGCTATTGAAAATTGCATCCGTTCTTGATTTATCAGGGAAGTTGGGATGCTCGGCCGAACAACTTTTCGGTTGGACATCCCAGGATCTTACAAAATCCGCTTCTTCTGAAATTGTCTCTTTGGTTAAGGGGAATTTCAATCAGGATTCCTGGCAAAAAGTGGCTACAGAAGCCCGTGACAAGCTGAGACAAAAACAACGAGACACGCTTGTAAGTTACCTTCTGACATTACCGGAATTCACTGACACCAATGATCTCTATGCTCATTTTCTGCTTGACGTGGAGATGGCACCATGTTTCCTGACTTCTAGGATAAAACACGCAATTTCTGGTGTGCAGCAATGGGTGCAACGGATCACCCTCAATCTCGAAGACAACCTAGGTTTTGGACCTGAAGATTTAGCCGAGTGGAAATGGCGCAAGAACTATCGTGTGTGGGAGGCAGGCAGAAAAGTATTCCTTTATCCTGAAAATTGGATTGAACCGGAATTAAGAGACGATAAGACTCCCTTCTTTCGCGAAATGGAGGACACGTTGCTGCAGGACGAAGTGGATGAACTGACAGCTGAAAATGCCTACCGAGGATACTTAAAAAAACTGGATGAAGTCTCACATCTTGAAATTGCAGGACTTTATAATGACACCACTTCCAATGTGCTTCATGTTTTTGCCAGAACAAAGAACATACCGCACAGTTATTATCATAGAAAGTGGGAAAATGAAGTTGAATGGACCGGCTGGGAGGCGATGGATCTTGACATTGAAAGCAATCACCTTGTGCCTGTGATCTACAACAACAGGCCTATGGTATTTTGGCCTGTGGCAAATAAGACAGTTGATCCCATAAACGATCCAACTTCGAAAATTGTACCAAAAGAAAAATTGGAAATTCAATTGGCTCACAGTGAATTCAGTAATGGAAAATGGCAACCTAAGAAAATCTCAAAACAAAAAATTGTTCACACAGAAACAAACCTGAGCAGTTATTTCTTTCACACGGATATCCAAGATGGAGAACTTTTTATTGATGTGTATTTTGAGAATGAAGTTACTAAATCCAGAGCCGCTATAGGCAATTTCTTTTTAAATAGTTGTACTGGTGAACTTCAGGTAGAGGAAGGAAATCAGCATGGCTCGTCACCGACCATTGAAGTGATCGGTACAATTAGAAACGGAATGAAATTCCAAAGCACTGCGTCCTTGTCTTCTTTTGAGATTATAGAGGGTTATCAAGATGTGAATGCTACGGAGTTAAATGGTCGAAACCTAAGTGTATTTGAGACGCTATCCCAAGTGGTAAAACAAAACTTATTGGATCAGATAGACTCTGGATATTCCATTATCTATCCGGTCAACGAACGAACAGCTCTATCAGGTGGACCATTCGTATATGAAGACGCCTACCGAACATTTCTTATCAATCCATCTGACATTACCTTCACTGGATCACAGCTTATTGATTTACCAGGTACGGTAATTACTCAGAGCGGATACGTGATAAGGAGTACCCCTACCATTGCTGACCTTAAAACAAGAATCAAGTTTCTCGTCTTGGGATATTCGCATTTGTCCTGGTTTGAAAGGGAATTAAGCCCAGATTTCAACCAGCTACTGTCGTCAGAGATAACTAACAACGAATTCCTTAATGGATTGGGATCAACACCACGCCCCACTCAAAATACTGAGACTGCTGCTCAATTGTATGTTAGCAGCATTGAGGCTCAAATATCCTTCATAGCAAACGCCCTCATCCGAGACTTACAGGATAATCCTAGTGCTACGCAAGGGTTACTACAAGACCTTGTCATAAGTGGTAGACAAGAATTAGCCGAGGTTATAAATCAATATGGGTTCTATAGTGGAGCAACCACCCTCCTTTTAACCCGTGTGGCATTTGCCGAACTGGCTCTTCAATACGTAACGACGACCACTTCGACTGAGGGCACAACAACAACAATACCCCGAGAATTCAAGAACTATGAGTTCTATGGCCTTTATCATAACCAAGTTTGTAGCATGATCAGTCAGCTCAACCGGTATGGAATTGACGGGTTATTGAGTCCAAAACCAAACTCGCAGCACGCGGCAGCATTGATTCGACAAGCCGGAAATACAGCTTTCGATTTTGACACTACCTATAAACCAACTACGGCAGTTTTGAATTCGAACGGCTACCCAAATGAGAAATTTGATTTCAATCTGGACAGTCCATATGGCATCTACAATTGGGAGCTTTTTTTCCATGCTCCCATGACCATTGCGGCACGCCTATCTCAAAATCAAAAATTTGAAGAAGCCCAACGTTGGTATCATTTCATTTTTGATCCGGGCGAGACCGATCCCACCCTTCCATCTCCCCAGCGATATTGGAAGTTCAGGCCATTCTTCGAATTCCATGATACATTCAGTATTGACGAACTGATAAAATCTCTTGAGAATAGAAGTACACCATTCGCTCGACAAATCGCTGCTTGGGAAAAGAACCCCTTTCAGCCTCATGCTATCGCACGTTTAAGGATTGGTGCATACATGAAAAATGTTGTGATGAAGTATCTGGATAACCTGATCGCTTAGGGGGATCAGTTGTTCCGAAGAGATACCATTGAATCCATTAATGAGGCTACCCAAATTTACATTCTTGCGTCGGAGATCTTGGGCAAGCGACCTGAGGGCATCAGCAAAGATGAGTCCGAAACTTCTGCTTCCCTAGAAACCTTCATGTCCGGTGCAACCCTGTCAGCAACTGAGCAGATTGAAGCAGAGGCAGCTTCATCAGCTACTTCAAGTACCGAGAAGCTCATAGAAGCAAGCGATGAATTAGGCTCGCTTTCAAGTCTCATGTATTTCGGAACGGCACCCAATAGCAAGTTGTTGGAATATTGGGATACCGTGGCGGATCGCTTGTACAAGATTCGCAATTGCCAGAATATCGAAGAGGTAAGGCGATCACTGGCATTGTTTGAGCCACCTATTGATCCTGCACTTCTTGTCAAGGCCGCAGCAGCAGGTATTGATATTTCGACTGTCCTGAATGATGTCTCCAATGCCACGTTACCCCATTATCGATTCCGGGTACTGGCTCAGAAAGCGGTAGAACTCTGCAATGACGTGAAAAGCTTAGGACAAAATCTGCTTTCTGCTTTGGAGAAAAAAGATGCCGAGCAGCTCTCCCTGTTGCGGGCTTCCCAAGAGGTCAATCTTTTGAAAGCTATCCGGGAAGTGAAAAAACAGTCCATTGAAGAAAGTAAATCTTCCCTTGATTCCATGCTGGATTCGCTTACAATGGCACAGACCCGCCAGGATTTCTATGCTTCTCGTAAGTATATAAACTCCAATGAGAAGCAGCAGTTGAAAAAGTTGGAGAAGGCAATGAAATTTCAAAATAGTGCTCACAAAACAAGCATTGTCGCTTCGGCAATGGCAGCAATCCCTGAGATTAAAGCTGGCGTTGCGGGTCTTGGGCCTTTTTATGCCATTGGAAAATATGGGGGTTCATTCTATAATGTCGCCCAAAGTGGGATAACTGTTCTCAATGCTTTGAGCGCAATTCAATCTCAGGAGGGATCCTTAGCTGGCATCAAAGGAGGTTATGACCGGAGGAAGGATGATTGGGAACTGCAACTTTCATTGGCCGAGACGGAGATAGAACAAGTTACCAAGCAAATCACGGCCGCTCAGATTCGCGTAGCGCTTGCAGAAAGGGAACTGGTAAATCATGACATGCAACTCACCCAATCCGAAGAGGTACAGTCGTTCATGAAATACAAGTTCACTAATAAGGATTTGTACAACTGGATGGTCACACAGACGGCCAATATTTACTTCAAGAGTTATGATCTGGCATATAGTGTTGCGCGTATGGCAGAAAGGGCATTCAAACATGAACTGGCGGCAGAAAAACAAGACTTTATTCAATATGGCTATTGGGACAGTCTGAAAAAAGGGTTGATGTCCGGAGACAGACTCCTAGCAGATTTGCGCCGAATGGAGGTGGCATACCTGGAGCAGAACAAGCGCGAATATGAGCTTACCAAGCATATTCCTCTTTCACATCTTTCTCCGGCACAGATCATCAATTTGCGAGAGAATGGCTTTTGTGATTTTCACTTACCGGAAGTCTTGTTTGATCTGGATCATCCGGGTCAGTTTATGCGACGTATTAAGTCTGTCAGGATCACAATACCTGGCGTTACAGGTGCGTACACTAACGTGAACGCCAAACTGACGTTGCTCAGCAGCCGAACACGAAAGAAGACCCAACTAAGGTCAGGGAGTGCACCCTACGCCTATGAGGGGGAGGATGATGATCGGTTCAATCACAATGTTGGGGGAATACAGTCTATTGCCACGAGTAGCGCGCAGAATGATTCGGGTACGTTTGAGCTCAACTTCCAGGATGAAAGGTACCTCCCGTTTGAAGGTGCTGGCGCTATTAGCAATTGGAGACTGGAATTAAACGGAGGAGACTTTAGTCAATTTGATTTCGATACTGTTACAGACGTGATCCTCCATATGAGTTATACGGCACGTGAAGGAGGTGAATCATTCAAAAATGTGGTCAAAGCCGATTTGGAGGTTGCCCTTGGATTGATGGCCAATTGGCTGGCGGACACTGAGACGCCTATGCAGCGTGTCTTCAGTCTGAAGACACACTTCCCTAATGCATTGTATCAGTTGTTGCAGCCAATTGGTAGTGAGGATTATCAGGAGTGTTCGTTTCAGATTAAGAAGGAACATTTCCCCACATTCCTGAGATCGAAAACACTGGCACTCCCAGAAGATCCTGCTATTGGTGTAGAAGTCCTTATTAAGCAAAAAGACGGCATAACCACTTCCCTGACTAACTGTCAGGTAACAATAGTTGGAGAAGTAGCAAACACTCCTGTTGACCCTACGAATATTTCGGGAGGTGCTTTACTTCCTCACGTTGAACTTGTCGTCGAGGGAGATCCAAAGGACACTTGGACCCTAACAGTTTCTCCAGATACAACGGCTAGTCCCGAACCAGATATAAGTGCGTTGTTCACGACCGATGAAATCGAAGACGTTTACCTGATTTTCAATTATAGCATAACTGAAGAATAACATGCCGTATCCATTTGTTCCTTCAGATTTTACAGGTACTTTCTGGACCATCCAGGACGGCAAGTACTATGTGAGCACCATCGGAAATGATGTGACAGGCGATGGAAGCCCTCAAAATCCCTTCCTGACCATTCATCGGGTGTTTGAAGATGAAGGCCTCACCACAGGTGACAAGATTGTCATCGGTCCAAATGAATTCGTATTGTATGATGCGGTAGGAATTGAAGGTGGTGGAGCGGTACTCTCTTGTCGTGTTGCAACTATCTCCAATCTGGCGGCAATGATGGGATCCATGACGATTGATGATGTATTGGTTGCTGAGGGCGATAGGGTGCTGGTTTGGCAACAAACGGGTTTAGCTCAAAACGGGATTTACTTGGTCTCTTCAGGAGCCTGGACAAGGGACGAAAGTTTCAACAGTGCTGAGAATATGGTTCAAGGAACCTTAGTGGGTGTAAGTGTCGGGACGGTCAATGGCAAAAGTATATTTCAATTTACGACTGCTTCTGAAATAACTATTGGCAGCACACCGATAACATTTGAAAAACGAAATAGCAGTGAGTGGGGATTGATAGGAGGTTCTATAAGTGCTCAAACCGATTTGATAAATGCCTTGGCTGAAAAAGCCACTCCAAAAGGTCTTATTGACTGTTCCCTGAACCCTGATTATCCGGCTGGGAAATTAGGCGACTACTACTATGTATCTGTAGCCGGTAAGATTGGAGGGGCGTCCGGATTGGATGTAGCTGTTGGAACTAGAATAGAATGTATTGTAGCCCAAAGTGCAGGTGGTGATGAAGCCACAGTGGGGAGTGAGTGGGTGATGCTTGCTTCTGCGTCTCATGCTATGACATCTCACTCTGCCACGAACTGGCGGATGTTCTATAGCAATGGTGCGGCAACAGTAGCGGAGCTTGCAATGGCGGCTACTGGAAACGCATTGATTTCGGGCGGTGCATCTGCAGCACCAAGTTGGGGTAAGATTGAATTGACCACTCACATTTCCGGAACTCTAGGTGTGGGAAATGGGGGTAGTGGAGCAACAACGTTGACTGGTATTTTGGTCGGCAATGGTGCATCGGCTTTCACGGCCATTGCCGGTACAGCCAACCAATTGCTCAGAAGAAACGCCGGAAATACAGCGTATGAGTTCTTTACGCCAACATTTGGAAGTGGAACCGTCACTTCAGTTGGGATGTCAGTGCCTACTGGCTTATCAATAGCCGGTTCACCAATTACAGGCGCAGGAACATTAGCGCTCTCTTATGCCGCAGGGTATTCAATTCCAACAGATGCAAATCAAGCTAATTGGACTACTGCGTTTGGGTGGGGTGATCATGCGACTGCCGGGTATGCTACCTCTCCCCATGCTATGACATCTCACTCTGCCACGAACTGGCGGATGTTCTATAGCAATGGTGCGGCAACAGTAGCGGAGCTTGCAATGGCGGCTACTGGAAACGCATTGATTTCGGGCGGTGCATCTGCAGCACCAAGTTGGGGTAAGATTGGATTGACCACTCACATTTCCGGAACTCTAGGTGTGGGAAATGGGGGTAGCGGAGCAATAACCTTGACAGGCATTTTGGTCGGCAATGGAGCATCGGCCTTCACGGCCATTGCAGGTACAGCCAACCAATTACTCAGAAGAAACGCCGAAAATACAGCGTATGAGTTCTTTTCTCCGTCTTATATAACTTCAAATCAAACAATAACATTATCTGGCGATGTAACTGGTAGCGGGACTACTGCTATAACTGCAACGATTGCAACAGGAGCAGTAGATATTGAGATGTTATCAGCGTCAGGAACTCCTTCAGCATCGACTTTTTTAAGAGGTGATAATACTTGGGCTGCTATTGCTGGTGGAGGAGGGGATGTGTACAAGAATGGAACACCCTCCGCTAACCAACTAGCTATTTGGCATAGCGATGGAGAAATCAAAGGAACAAGTGACCTTACTTTTGATGCTTCTGCACTCAAAATCGGGAGCGCGGCGAAAGTCTGGACATACGGAGGAGCAAAGTTAGGAACCAATACATCAGATGGAAATGACAATCTTTATGCTGCCCTTTGTGGAGGTGGTGAAATGGATTCGGATAGAGGGGCGAATATTAAAGTTTTTGGAAATGAACACTTCAGTTCCGGACAAATTCATTTTTCTCTTGGTGGAGCTAGCGCGTATATAAAATTTGAAAAGTCTGACGGCTCTGAAGCTGCACGGATGACTGGTACGGGACTTTGGGACTTTCAAGGAAACCGCTTATCTGATATTGGTGATCCAACCTCTGCTCAGGATGCTGCTACTAAGGCGTATGTGGATAATTTACCAACTACCTTTAATGCGCAAACAGGAACGAGCTATACATTGGTATTGACAGACAGACAGAAAACTGTTACGATGAATAGTGCATCTGCAAATACGGTAACAGTTCCACCTAATTCAACAACGGCCTTTCCAATCGGAACTGAAATTCATATCATCCAAAAGGGAGCCGGAAAGACAACAATAGCTCAAGGAGCTGGCGTTACGATATATTCTGATTCAGGCAATAAAGCAATTGCTATTCGATATGCCTCGGCAGTTTTGATCAAAGAAGCAACAAATACTTGGTACTTAATAGGGGCCTTAATTGCATAAGATATGTGGCTAGCTAAAATAGGTACAGTCGCTAGTTCAATGTCCACGATGGCATACCATTCCTTGGTTGAGACACTAATTACTCGTGCCGGAATTGACGGCTATACAATTCCTTCATCTACGGTTTTGGGCTACCTGAGTACACTGGTTCAGAGCCTAGATGATGATGGCATATTGGCCGATCTAGATGTGATGTACGTGTATGCGACGGACGCTGATTCAGCCTTTGCTCGCTATAACATCCTCGATCCAACGAATAATAATTGCACACTTATTGGCAGTCCTACATTCACCTCGTTGGAAGGGTTTACAGGAAGTTCTACAGCGGCTCTGAACACAAATTTCATTCCATCATCCGATGGTGTAAACTTTGCATTGTCAAGCGCTTGTCATGGTGGATACTTCAGGTCAATACCAACAAATTCTACAGTATTAGCTGGCTCCTACGATACAAGTCCGAGTGTCAATTTAACCTCCTTATTAATGAACCGTGCTAGTGGGAATAATGCAATAAGTTTGAACAGTAATAATGGAACTGGCTATTGGGGAATACCTGATTATGCGAATGGAATGTTCCTAGCAGAACGAGTATCGACTTTGAATTCATTATACAGAAATGGTAGTTCAGTATTTAGTACTACAAATGGTTTAGCGACTCAGCTTTCAGATTACGCCATTTACGTACTTGGCAGGAATGATATTGGCTCATTAAATCTTGGATCATCAGCACAGGTGTCAATGTATTGGGCAGGACGAAATCTGGGCACTACAAAGAACGCTGATTTCTATACCGCGGTGCAGGCTTATATGACAAATTTGGGAAAACAAGTGTAAATCATGAGTATGAATAATAAAAAAGCTGTCACGATTGCTCAGATCAAGGAACTGGAAAATGAACTCAGCACGAAGCGAACCCGAGCTAGAATTCGTATTGGCGAGTATAATGAGTTAGTATTAATTGTTAATATAAGAAAAAAATAATATGCCTCAATACTACTACCCATCGAGCTTTGAAGGCACTTTTTGGACGGTCGTCGACGGAGCGTATTACGTAAGTTCCATCGGAAGTGATACCAACGACGGAAGTCCTCAAGCACCATTCCTCACCGTTCAAAAAGCCATGGAAGTGGCTGAAGATGGTGAAAAAATTGTTGTAGGACCCAACGAGTATGTGTATGAAGCCCCTGTGCCCGATGGTGGAGCACATCTGCCATGCAGGCTGGCAACTACCAGTAATTTCGATTTAAGCGCTGGAGGACTCCTAGAAATTGACGGTATCCAAACTTCCCTACAGGATCGGGTGCTTGTCTGGCAACAAACAGACCCAACAGAAAATGGTATTTATGCGGCTAGTGCGGGAAGTTGGTCACGCGTGAGCGATTTGAATGCGCTGAATACCACGAGTGGGAAGTTGATCCCCATTCTTGAGGGAGATAGATATGGCGGACGCATTTTTCAGCACATATCCAGCGGCAGTATAAGTTTCGGAACCACTCCAATTGCTATTAGATTGGCATCTGAATCCACTCCAAAAGGCCTTTTGGATTGTTCACTTAGTCCTGATTACCCTGCTGGAGTTTTAGGAGATTATTATTATGTCTCCGTAGCAGGAAAAATTGGTGGCGCTTCAGGATTAGACGTGTCAGTTGGAACGAGAATAGAATGTATTGTTCCTGAAAGTGCAGGCGGTGATGAAGCCACTGTTGGGAGTGAGTGGATGGTTCCTGATATTGAGTTGGCATGGAGCAAAATCACAGAAAGACCAACTACATTGTCAGGTTATGGGATAACAGATGCCGCAACAATTTCCCATGCCATGACATCCCACTCTGCCACGAACTGGCGGATGTTCTATAGCAATGGTGCAGCAACAGTAGCGGAGCTTGCAATGGCGGCCACTGGAAACGCATTGATTTCGGGCGGTGCATCAGCAGCACCAAGTTGGGGTAAGATTGGATTGACCACTCACATTTCTGGAACTCTAGGTGTGGGAAATGGGGGTAGCGGTGCAACAACCTTGACTGGTATTTTGGCCGGCAATGGAGCATCAGCTTTCACGGCCATTGCCGGTACAGCCAGCCAATTGCTCAGAAGAAACGCTGGAAATACGGCGTATGAGTTCTTTACTCCGTCTTATATAACTTCAAATCAAACAATAACATTATCTGGCGATGTAACTGGTAGTGGGACGACTGCTATAACTACAACGATTGTAGCAGGAGCAGTAGATATTGCAATGTTATCAGCGTCAGGAACTCCTTCAGCATCGACTTATTTAAGAGGTGATAATACTTGGGCTGCTATTGCTGGTGGAGGCGGGGATGTCACTAAAGTCGGAACCCCAGCTAATGATCAATTAGCCGTTTGGACTGGAGATGGCACAATAGAAGGGTCTGCTTTTGTGACTTACGATGGAACAGAATTCAAGGTGGATAATTTATCATTAAATACAAATAGATTATCATCTTCTAGTGGACTGCAATTATATTGTATATCTGGATCTAATGCAGATATGGATCTAAGTTCAGCTAGAAGAATAAGATTACAGTTTGGGGAGAATTTTTCATCTGGAGCAGCTGGATTAGATTTTTATAATGCATCAACTTTACTTACGGCGTTAAATAATTCCGGTAGTTGGGATTATCAAAACAATGATTTAACTACGATAGGTAATATCTCTGGTATTTCTGGCAATATTTCCTTCGCTGTAACAGCAGGTACTATCATTCTACCATCAGCACCAACAACTGCAACGACTGGAGCATTGAGATATGCTGGAGGAAACCTTGAAGTTTATGATGGAACCTGGACTGCTATCAGTGGTGGAACTGGTGACGTAACAAAAGTGGGAACACCAGCCAATGATCAATTGGGTGTATGGACTGGAGATGGTTCCATAGAAGGAACGTCAGCCCTGACTTTTGACGGTTCTGACTTAAAACTATTAGAATCAGTAAACGATGGTAATCCGCAGATAAGAATGGGTTCATCAGATGCTGAGGAGTTTCACATACAAACAATTTATAATACCGGAGCACAAACATTAGATTATGTACTATTTCAAACAGATGTTGCAAGTGGGACTGCAAACAAAGGTAAGTACAGGTTCAATGTAGATGGGGTAGATATACTAGATATTTTGGATACTGGTATATCAATACTCAACGGTGGTACTGGAACTGCAACCGATTGGATTGCTACATCGGATGAGCGATTAAAGGATTCGTTTGGCAGTTTTGGTAACGTGTTGGCCAGAATTCAATCGCTGAAGGGAAAATTTTCGAAATTCAGATGGAAGGAATCTGGAGCTGAGGACGTAGGATATGGTGCGCAGACGGTTCAAGCGGTATTCCCAGAGTTAGTGAATGTAAATGATCAAAATGTTTTAGGTCTGAGCTACGGTAAGTTGGGCGGAATTGCGCTGGAAGGCGTGGCAGAGGTGAATGAAGAGGTGATGAATTTAAGAAAAGAAGTGGCGGAATTGAAGCGCTTATTAACTGAGAGTAAAGGGTAAATCACACAGTTCAAGATATTGAAACCAGAAATTATATATTTGGCATAAAAATATAGATATGAAGTTATCGAGAAAGAACATTTACAATTTGGGGTTGGCCAGTCAGATTTTTGATCGTGAGGCGGTGGCTGATGAAGCACTACCGAAGGATAAAAGGGTGCTTCATATTAATGTGACCGCCCGCATGTTCATCCGAAAAAATGCCAAGGAAATTTCTGAGATGTTCGAGATGGTCAAGGAAGAGGAAGCCAATATTGCAGAGAAACATGTTGGCCATTTCATTTCATCACTTGGGTATACGCAGTTCTTTGCTACAAATGAAGATAGAGAGAGTTTTCAAAAAGTTGAACCTGAGTTTATCAAAGCCTTAACTTCTCTTAAGGAAATGGCCAATGGGCTTTTGCAGAAAGACCCATCTATGAGCGCGCAACTGGACAAGGACTTCAACAATCTGAGAACAAAGTATATTCAGCCTGGTGATGCGGCCAAGGCTCGCAAAAACCTAGAAGCCTATCAAACAGCATTCAAACAATTTCTTGAGGATGCAGAAGGAATCATGGATTTCAAAGTGCATCCTATTAAGGCCAAATGGTTTGAGAATACTAACTCCCTCCCGCAAGCATTTATTGATCATTATGAAGAAGCGGGCTTGATTTCATATGATGAGTAAGTCTAGTGTAGATGAATTGCTATTTTTCTAAAACACCAATAATTTCAATAGTACTGGCCATTGTAGGGCTAATTTCTACAATCGTGATTTTGTTTGACTCTGTGAGCACAAAGCCCGATCTCCCCGCCAAATGGCCATCTAAAGATGTTAATGGTATTGGCGCGTAAATGTATTTTCATCATCGTTTTTAGTCAGAATAGGATAGCGTTAATATCCCAACAAAAATTGTTACCTATCAGATGGATAAGAGTTCCCTGTCAATTTGTCTTCTTCGGAACCCTCCGATAAGGAAGGAATTAGTTCAGGTTGTTCGCATCAAGTTTTAGTTCCTCAAGAATAAGAATCTCCGGACAGGAAATGGGATTGCTTATGACATAGACATTCAATTACATGTCGGAGGGCAGGTTATTTAATCTGTTGTTTCTTTATGGTAACACCTGCAAGTATTGATCGAATTTCGTTTTCGTCCCCAGGATCATCGTCGGGATTGTTTGTCAAAATAAGGGTTCTGAGTTGCACTAGTGCCTGTATGTGGCCTTCTACACCGGATTTGAACTTTTGCTGATGACTGGAACTGGCGCCATTGATGCCGTTCGCCAGAAGAGCCTGACGAAAATATTTCATGACGTCCAGGCGCGCTTTAAATGTCTTCATTAAACTCTTCAAAGATGAGTCGGCTGTAAGGGAGTGATCAATTTTCGCATAGGCTGTTTCAAGCCTTGCACCCAAAATGGGAAATGCATCCTTAATTGACTCGATAGAAGGATCCTTGGCCACATTATCATTTCGCTGAATGACGGCAGTAGATTGTATAATCGAGTGAAGCTGAGCAATTCGATGGCTGTTGTCGGATATTTCCTGCAATTGCCTTTGTGCGACGGATTCATGCCGGTTATCCACGGGCTGGAAGGCACTTGGCGCAGACTTTCTGATGTTCCTATCCTCAATTGGGAGTCGATTTGAACGGTCATTCTTCTTGACTTGAGCTTTCATATGTCAATGGTCAGATTCGGATTTTAGACAATTCTAACAAGATTTCAGGTTTTCAGGCGTCTTGAGAAGGTAATGTTTTACTCTATTACACACATGTTCTGCCTACATTTTGGTTCTGCCTGAAGACTTGAGCTATAAAAGGGATTAGTACTGGTCAAATTCTTCTGGATTCAAATTTCTTCCCAGTTTTCATAATCAGCATCAAAGATATCCTGCTCAATCAATTTGTAATGCCTTCCTCCATAATGTCTCATGTCTTCAATGTGAAGCTGCCCCACTTTCCAAACACCATTTTCTCCACTTTTTCCATTTGCCGCATCATGCATGATGGAGCTCCGTCTTTCCTTGATATATTCTCTTGCATGCTCTATTTCCGGAATCCCCCTTACCGCACAGTGCAAAACTCTATTCATAAAAACCTCTAATTGCTCCCGATTGTCAATTTCATTATTCTCATGCCTTCTGTACAGTGCTACGAATGCCTCCACACTTCGGTTGACTATTCCGTTGATTCTAACCAAATGGGGTCTCACTCCATTGTTTTGTTGATACACTTCCAGGCATGAAGGGTATTCATTGTTATAGCTTTCCATGGCTTCATCCATTAGTTCGCCAATATCCGAGCGCTCACTTGAATGGTCATCTTCTTCCTCAGCCGGAACTTCATCGTCTTTGTCGGGATCGTATGGAACCAGATCGTCCTCATCTGAATCATATGTGAAAAGAGCAATGATGTAATCTTCCATGCTCTCCGCTATCCGGATTACATCTTGTGCCAGTCTTAATAGGGGTTCATCGGCAGGATGATCTTCAATATCCTCAAATTCGGCCTCTGTCCAATAACCCCCATTGATTGCGCAATCGACGAATTCCGACTCCTCCATTCTTCGCTCATCGGAAACGCTATGATCCTCACCCGCCACGTGGAGGTGCCCATTTTGAAGGACATTTCCATCGTACACTTCTTTCCTTAATTGAATAGAAGGGCTTGTTTTGGGATGTGCCAAATCTGCCCGGGGCATATTGCGGGTATTGAGTTCTACTTTCAACTGCAGATTTTTTTGTTCTGCAGAAGAAGCTCGCATATCAATAAGTGAAGCTCTATTAGCGCTACGATCTTCACGTTCATTGGCAGGTGATTTTACTTTTCGTTTGGATTGTGACAACCTTTCCAGCACAGGACTTTTTTAATTGTTTATTATAATCATTTCATCCTTACCAAAACTAATAAGTTAAAGCGAAATCAATACAATCGTACTTAATGTTCGAGCCCTTTTTATCCTTAATGAAGGGATGGTGTGCTGATAAGACCTTCAATTTCATGATTAATCAAACTAGTTTTTCAAACTTGCTCACTGCATAATTTTGAGAACTTTTGACGTGACTTCAGGATTTCGAAAAATCGATATTTTAATTGAACTAGGCCATAATTCCCCCTCCGCTTCCACCTCCTTTTGGCGGTCGTTTGCCAAAATTGGCACGGACGGATTGTTCATACTTTTCTTTTTTCGCCGCTTTTTTATCCTTTTTCTTGTCTTCTTTTTGTTTAGCCACCTCAACTTGCTTTTCTTCGGAATGCTTCTTGTCGGAAGGAGCTTTGGACACGACCTTGTGCTCATCCTCTTCGTCCTCCACAGGGGGCTGGTAGGCTTGCAAGGCTAGCCGGAGGGCAGCTAAATCCTGGGTGGTTGCCGCATTTTGTCCATCTCCTTTTCCCCCACTGTGGTGTCCTCTCACGGTCATATCATTCACACGCAAAACAGCCCTGACACGCTCTTCGCCATAATGTACCAGAAGATCAGGTGAGTAATTTCGAATATTCGTTATGGATTTATTAATCTCTTCCTCAGAAACAAGCTGAAGTATCTTGCTGAGTTGGTGAAGAGATGAAGAGGCTTTCTCCAATCCAGATCGACTAGTTGTTAACGATTCCGATTCACTCGAAGATGCCGCTTTGATTTTTTTTTGACGGGATACGGTACTTATTTTCATTTTTCAGAAGACTTTAAATGATTTGAAAGAAATCAATTTTATGATCTCAATTATTGACCATATCAACTTTGTGAATAAGTTTAAAGATAGTTATATTACTTAGATGAAATCAGCGATATGAGACTAATTTTTGTGACTATTTTGGTAGTATTTTCCGTAGTGAGGGGAATGGGTCAGGAACTGACAACTGAATCATCGCTATTAAAACTTCAGACTCAAATATCCAAGCTAAATGAGGATTTGATAAAAATGCAGATTCACACGACTAATTCGGGTAGAGGAGATGGTCAGCTGATACGTCAAATACTTAATCGACTCGATTCACTGGAATCACGTCAGGTTAATTTTGATATGCAGATTGCGAAGCTGATAGAAACGATCGCAAAATGTGAAGATCAAATACCATTTATTAGAGCGTATGTCAAACTTGATAGCATGCGAATGGCTGAGTCAAAACAGAAGAGAAAGCAATGAAAATTGTCATGTTACTGGTGGTGATCGCATTGTGCTCCTGTTCAGGGCAAAAGGAACTGGCCAGGCTGAAAGAGAAGGTTGCGTCTGACTCGCTCAACAACTGGTATACTGTGCAGGTTTCAAAGCTTCAAAGTGACCGGGATAAAGAGCTGTCAGCGGTCACCGTGACATTACCTGAATACAATGGGATCAAGGATCTTTCCGTAGTTCTGGCTTTGAGTGTGAAAAGAGTGAATGCAGAATATGATTCTGCGCTTTTGATTTTGGAGAAGGAAAGACGGATCAAATTGGATGCGCTCGGTAAAATGGATGAAGTGAAAAAGAAGTTTTTAGGACTATTTTGAAATGAAGACAAATCAAAACAGAGAGAGACGCTATCGTGCACAGGCAGATCTGGAAGCCGACTCGGCACAAAGAAAGTCAAATAATACCGGTCTGTCTGATCGATTAAAGTCAGGAATTGAGAATTTGTCGGGTATGGATTTAAGTTTGGTTCGAGTGCACCGGAATTCTGCGGAACCTGCTAAGGTGGGGGCACATGCCTTTGCACAGGGGACGAACATTCATTTGGCACCCGGTCAAGAAAAGCATTTACCACATGAGGCGTGGCATGTTGTACAACAAGCCCAGGGAAGAGTGAGGCCAACAACTTCGGTGAATGGCCGGTCGGTAAATGATGACAAAAATCTAGAAGGCGAAGCAGATGTGATGGGGAGCAAAGCGCTTCAATTAAAGGCGCATGAAGCAAGTTGTAAGTGTGCATCTTGCAATCCAAATCAGTTGATGAAGTATAGATTTCACCCTCTGCAACTTAACGGACCCGAACGACCAGTGGTAGACACAAGCACACTTAAAGGAAAGGTAATCGATAGAGCCCTTAATCATATTCCGGATCAAGCCAAGCATGTTAAAGAAGTGGACAGGTGGATGTATGAATGCTATCATTGCAAAAAATGGATAACTGAGGAGGCGGTTAACGCTGATCATTATCCAATCCCTCAGGCTAGAGGGGGCTCGGATGACATTGGTAATTTGGTCCTTTCATGCGGCCCCTGCAATCAGGCGAATATTCATAACAGTAGGCAAATGATAACGAGGGGTCAGATCAAGGATGCCGGAGATGGACGAAAATATGTAAAGTAGATTTCCATATTGAAGCATTTTTACTCAATTGTTCTTCCCATTTGACGAAGCTCGCGTCTGACCCCCTCCAAAATGTCCTGCATCAGAATCGTTTGATTCTCCCGGCTTGCCCCGCGCAAGGAAGCAAATCGTAGTACATTTACAATTCCGCCCCCGGTAATCTCGAAATCTTCGGCAATTTTTTGAAAATCGATCGTCGCGTCCACAGGAAGTTTTCCATTGAAATAGGACTTCCAGAGTAAAAGCCTTTCCTGTTTATCCGGTGGGGGAAAATAAATCATCGATTGAAATCGTCGGGCAAATGCTTCATCGAGATTTGATTTTAGGTTTGAGGCCAGAATCACCAACCCATCAAAATCTTCGATTCGTTGCAACAGGTAGGCAATTTCCTGATTAGCGTGCCTGTCATTTGACGAAGACGTTTGCACACGCTTACCGAAAAGGGCATCCGCTTCATCGAAGAATAGAATCCACCCTTTGAATTCTGCCAGATCAAAAACTTTCGATAAATTTTTCTCTGTTTCTCCAATGTATTTGGACACTATTAAGCTTAGATCAACACGGAAAACGGGCATTTCCAGTTCATTTCCCAACAAGGAGGCTGTGAGCGTTTTCCCTGTGCCTGGTGGACCATAGAATAGGCATCTATAACCCTTTTTCAACTTTTTTGACAACCCCCAATCTTCCAGAAGAAGAGAGCGGTGTTTCATCCAGGCCTTGATTTCATCAATTCTTTCGAGCACATCCTCGTCCAGCACCAGATCGGTCCATGTCAATTCGGTATGAATCTGTTTAGCCGGAAATTCGTGACTGAGCTCCGGAATATGCTGACCACCTGAAGCGAGATACTCCAACCAATGTTCATCAATATAAAACTGAGATGCCAAGGTCGATTCACCAATTGGCGCTCTACCAATTCTGATTACACCGGTTTTTCGCAAATTTCCATGTGGCCCTAAGCTATTTCGAACTATTTCACGCATATTCAGATCGTCACCAGCGTACAGGAAGGCGGCCGTCTCAACGGTAGGAAGGAATCCTCCGTGTTGCTCTCCTCTGATACCCCCGAATTCAGTAAATCCCCGATCCAGATTTTTATTCTTCAAAAAAAATGAATCAAGCGCCTGGGGACGAAAGAATGGAGCAATTCCAAGGGCAAGAATCATTCGATCCAACCAGGTGCAATTGTGCTCCGTCAATAAACGGTGATAGTAGCTGTTTTCTGGTATGAGCGGGGGGACGAAATCTTCAAAGGTAGGAAGCTCCTTTTCGGTTTGAAAGTAAATCTTGATGCGCAAATCAATCAATTGGGTCAACCAATTCATTTCAAGATCTATAGCTTCCAGATTTTTTGTTTTTTGATCCACAGCGAACTGATAGTAAATCAATTTAATTGATTAGTTTTAATAAAGCCCTATGAAAATGAATTTTGAGTCCATTAAGTTCCTATTTTTAAAGCACGTATATTGGATTTTACCAACGTTGGTTTTCTTACTGCTAATTGGTACACCTATTGGTCTTATATACGGTTTTCAGCAGACAGAGAGAGTATGGGATAATTTGGCGTACATCAACGGGGATCAATTTGAATCTAAATTTGATTCATTATTTTTTGAAACCACCAAGGATCTTGATCTGTCACTTGAGGAGCTCAGAGAATTACAAGTCAAGCTGAAGAGAGAATCGGAAAGCTGGCCGGTATCACTTCTGACCAATTTTCTATTTGATACTTTGACCAATAGTGGAACAATTCTACTCCCGAATAATCTTGATAGGATCAATTACACCTATAATGATTCGATGGTATTTGATAAAAAACTACAGCGTTTTCGGCTGGCATATCAAATGAAATTGTTGAACGATTCGCTTCCGTTATTAGATAGACGGCTGGCAGTTCGCGTTGATTCCCTGACTCGTAACATGCTCGACGAAAATTTTACCTACATCATGTCAATAGAGGAATGGGTAAATCCTGACACGATTAGGGTAACTTTTGTCAGGGAAGCACCAGAGGAACCACCGATGGTATCAAAGGACTAGCGCCATGAAACGTAGAGTGCACCTTGCATCCACGGAAGTTTGATGCTAGAGTATCCCCAAGGGATTGAATCCAAGAGTACATCCATTCCTTTTTTTTCCACTTGTAATGTCCATTCACCATCTTCAAGCCTGAGGGAACCTGATCTTCTCAGGAATGAGTTGCGGAATCCCTCAATGGAAGTATCACCGAGTTTTCCCCAGTTCCGTATGGCTCCTTCTATCATGCCTAATGTGATTTCGGTCTGTTCGGTCGTTAAGTCAAGGATAGTAGGAACGTGCTCGTTCAAAGGTAATCCGCATAACACTTTATTCAGAATCAATTCATATTCCGGTTCCTTTTCATTACCAGTGGCTATGAACTGCAGCAGTCGGACGGCTGAATAACTGACATCTGGCGAATGAAAAAGGGCATCTTCACTCAAAAAGCCAAGCATTTCGAATAGCTTACGATAATAGGGCCAAAGCAATACTATCCCCGCATTGTGAACGGAATAGCTCATGGGCTCTTCTGATTTATCCTCCTTTTTGGGAATTGTCAGAGGCGGTTCATCGACTGTTGGCGCTTTTATGATATCGAGTAGTCGGTCCACTTTCTTGGCGAGAGCTGGAGGACGGATTTCATTGTGCAATTTCGGAAGTGTATCCGATAGATGGTGCTCTATCATTGTGAGTTCGTTTTTCGAATTTCCAGCCAGTTCGCGCAGATACAATCTGACCATGCGGTCAAACTCGATGTTTGAAGATCCAAACAAAAATGCAAACCGTAACCTTCGGCTCCAGACCTGTTCTAGAGCAAATTTTTCGTTGTGTGTTTTTTTCAGACCCTGGTACAAAATGAACTCAATGTTTTTGGTGGTAGTCATAAAAAGATTAAACTGAATGCCTACGTAAATTTGAAGTAGGCGTACAAGGACGTCCTCTCGAAAAATTACAGACCACCTTGCAAAGTGCGAGGAATCAAAATGACCACTTCTGAGCAGGGAGATGAAACGCTTATTGTCGGTGGCATACCATCGATGAATATGTGCCTGAAGTTCCTCGGATGAAATGGAAGCATCCTGATTCCGACCATATAGCACCTCTTCAAATTGAGATAAAAAATAATCAGCACTGAGCACTTCTGTTTCCGGGAGGAATAAGGTGTTAACAGTTGGTGACAGACGATATTTTTTACGGACTGCTGCCAACTTTCTTGGCAGGCTCTTGACAAGTGTATTTCGGAAAAACGATTGCTGAAAAATGACAAAAATCTCCGTAAGGAAAGAGGCCCTCTCACGCTTAGATGGAATAGAATCGTACAGAGTGGTGGCAATTTTGAAACGTGGAAAATTCCTAACCAGCGTTCCGATCAAAAGTGTCAGCGTGTGGTCATCCAACTCTGATAGGAGTACCTGAAAATGTTGCTTTCCAATAAACAGAAAGAATGCCCTGCTTTCACCCTCCCGTTTGAGCAATTGCTCGAGGAGTTTTTTAAGTTGAATTCTGGTTTCAACTGCTCCGGAATCACCGGTGTTCATTTTCAAAAGCAGAGAAAGCAGTCGTGACTTAAGATCATCGTGTGGAATCCCGGTTGACACGGGTGTGTACGCTTCGAACTTTTCTTGCAGGTATGCCTTGAAGTAGCTGTATTCGAGAGACCCTTTCTTTCGTTCGTGCTGATCAAGGCCAAACTTGAGTACATCAGCCCTCTCAAGACTTCTGAAATCGATCAGTTTTTCGAGAATTTGTGTCTTGAATGAATGGGAGGCACTCCCTATTGCCTGTTCCCTGATTATGTCAAAAATCTGATCTCGTTCGAATATCCCCAAATGCGTTCTTTTATCTAGTAGCAATCGAATGACCATCAGAAAAATGTCGTTGTGAATGGAGTGACTGGTTCGCAATACGGAGGATTTTCTGCTCGTAAGGAAGACTAGAATCTCGTCTCGATATTCCGGGTGGTTGAAAATGCGAACCATCGCCTTTATTTGCGTGCGGTAATCGCCGGTATTGCCCAATGTCCAGTCTAGAGTCCCAATTGTGAGATATTCCTTGAGCAGCAAGAATGCGTCGAGTTCTGCAATGACAGATTGCTTTGGGGCTGCTTCAAAACTTTCCGCTTTAAGCTCCTTTAGCAATTCGAATAGCTCCGGTTCATGATTGTTGCTAGAATGGTCTGACAGCCCGGACGATAACAAATCGAGTACAGCGTGATAATTCAGTCGAAACTCCTGACCAATCTGGCGTATTTGACTTCTGAGGAATTGCTTTCGATTGAATCGAGAGCCGCGCTCCAACAGGATAGAGGTGAGTATAAATACATTGATTTTTTGAGTCAGGCGCGTTTGGCTGGTCTTTATCAGATTCGCATTGAGGTTTGTTTTAAGAATGTGCGACTTGTAATCAGAAATGTAGACATCATTCGAGGGTTCAAGAATTGTCAGTAGTTCATCGAACATATCCTCAGTCAGGGCTTTGGAAATAGATTCAACCTGATTAGATGTTTTTACATTTTTGAGCAGGGATTTCCGAAAATCACCGGACATATGCCTGATCCAATCAGGCCAGTCTACATAGAGGTTGTATTTTTCCTGCCTGGTCATATGACCACTAATTAATGGCTCCCAAGACCCTATCGATGACTTCAGGGCTGTTTCATCATCAATTCTAGCCCGATTCTCACTTAACAATTCAGAGATCAAAGCAGGAAAAGTAGCTTCAAATTGAAAGGGGATATCAAGGTGTCTGAAGGAATGCTCAACTGCAAGCAACAGGTCAGAGTAAGACATTCGGAAATGTGATGCCATGCTGATAAGTTGTCTTTTCACAAACATTTTTCTGTTGAACAGAGTACCGTGGTTTTTGATAAGATCCATTAAAACCAAGGCCCTGACCCAATGATCAATTTTGGTCGAACCATCTTTGCCGGTCTCTGGCAGAGTTCTGGCGGATCGCGAAAAATCCTGAATAAATCCTTTCAGAAATGCGGATTCGGTTGGTCGAATTTCATGGATCACCTGGTAGTAAATTCCTTCTGACACATTCTCCACGAGGCGAAAGGAAATAGCTCGAGTATGTGTGCTGCTTTTTACTTTGGAGAAGAAATTTTTCCACTGGGTATCAAGAATGGAAAGAATGAGCGTGTTTAAATCCAATCGCTCATTTACAGACCAATGAAGGGTGCCTCCCTCAAGGAATGCCAACGCAGCGGGAACCAAATCTGGTTGTACGCTGAGGGGGCTGGTCATTTTACTTTGACCTTTTAATGTCTCACCCAGAGCTGCGATCAGCTTGGGCAATAACTGCGAATCCAGATTGGAGTAATGTATAGCACCAACATCTAGTGTCAGGCTGTCCATTTGCTCTGAATTCGCAAATTCTGATAATGTACCATCAAGCATTCGCGGAAGTTCGTACCGACACAGTGAGAAGATTTTATCCTGGATTTCTTTGGCCAAAATCGAGTTATCTCCCTGGATATCAAATTTTATCGTCTCTATTCGATGATTCATTGTGATCAAGTCGCTTCCACCGGTTCTTTCAGATTTTGGAGGAATTCTTTCATGGATTTCTTACTATCCTCACACCTTTCTTGTTGCCAGTTAAGAAAGATGCTTTCAAATTGGCGATAAATAGATGGATCGAGCCAGTGCACCTCAGCTTCAATGTGAGCTGGAATGTTAAACAGAACTGTCTCCTCTGCCAGGTGACGGAAATAAGGGTCGACAAATCGTGCGGACCATCCACTGAAAATCAGCGAACACGTAAAGGAATGGAATTCAAGAGATTCAGATGAAAGCGGTACTTCAGAGCCATCCGTTTGAGGTCGTAACAGAATGTGGTCTATGATTGTAAATTTTTCGGATTCAGTACTCATTTGCTTTACTACTTCTGCAAGCTTATAGCCGGAACGAACGGCATCACTGAGGTGGTTATAGGCACTAACCTTATACCACTTCATGTTCTCGTTTGGTGCCATAGACACAATCAGGTTGAACCTCCCGGATTTTTTATAAATTCTATAGTTCTGTGGATTTCCACCGGTCTTCAAAAAGAAATCGGGCATGAAACCATGCTTTATGAAGAGTGTCTCGGATAAAGGAGAGCGAGTATCAGCGGATGTGTCCGGCTCATCAAAATCGCTTAAAAGGGAGAGTTTATTTTCAGTGGAGCGGATGAAGTCTGTGTGCATTTCTGCTTCATTCAACCATTCCAGTCGAGGATCGCTTTCAGGATTTGAAGATGCCAGCAGGATTAAATCATATGAGTTGGTGTTGATGTTATCAAACAGTGACTTGGCTCCAACCAGTAGCTCAGGGTTCATTCCTAGCAGAATGGCTAGTTTAACTTCGAATCCGCTCATGTCCCTTACGTCCGGTTCTGCGGAATAGGAAGGAGCTTTAGAGCTGTTTCTGTTGAAGTACTGTAGGTGCTTGAGCATACTTGCTTTGTTTTCGAGGATATCCATTTCCACATTCAGGTTAATACGTCCTGTAATACCCCCAACCCGACTCAAGGTCCTTTGACTGAATTTTTCACCATAGATGGCCAGCAGATAATCCAATGCCCGGCTTTTTCGATCCAGATGAGGAAGCGTGGCATTTATTCGAGCTAAGAACTTGTTCAGAACCCCCGAAAGTTCCTCTCTGTCTAAATCAAAATCAACCAGATAGAGTTTCTCCAAGTCATGGATTTGACTTTCAGTTAAAGGCTGGAAATAGTAGGATTTGGTAAGTTCCCTTGTGGAATAGAGAGATTTGAGATTACCAATTTGAGCTGCCAAGTTGGCTAGAATTTGCTCAAACAGGAGCAAGTATGCTTTTAGTTGTAAAGCCTGAGCCTGCCTATCAGCCGGCTCATATTTTGATATACCATACTGGTTGATAGCGTAAATGGCAGGAAATTGATTCTGGATAGAATAATATGTCTTGAAATCCTTGAATCGGCGATTAGGCACTAGAGACTTTTCTTTTGCATCGGTTTGTAAGGTGTAGACACGCAATTTAATTGCCTGATTTCGTCGGAGGATTTTGATCGTCTCATCAAAACTGACATCTAGGAATTTTTTGCTGTTTTTCCTTTGAAGGCTGATGGTGAGAAACGATGTGCGATTATGTCGCTTTAGTAGTTGTTGCTCACGTAATGGATCTTCTTTGTTTGTTTCAAAGCAAAGCCTTGGGAAAAATCCTTCCTCAATGCGGATTTCTTCTTCACCAGCCGAAATGGGAGATTCGTCGGAATCCGAAAGAGATAGTTCCTCCACAAACGCTATTCCTGATACCCTGGCAATGAGCGAGAGAATTTTGGCTTTGGTGATTTTGACCGGGCGGTTAATTTCTAATGACTCATCTGCAATAAACCCTTTGCTTAAAAGTGGACCCTCGTAGATTTGATCAAGGGTGTGGCCATCTGAGAGCATTTCTTCAATTGTCTTCGGAATGATCTGGGGATTGAAGTAGCCGTCGATTTGCAGAATTATGCCGGCTAGAATTTCCTCAAAGCTGCTATTACTTTCTACCACAATCCGAGTGTGGACATAAATGTCCTTTTTCTCCAGAACGGAAATGCCGTCAATTGCTAAGTCTTCCCCCAAGTTTCGGATTCCAGACCAAGTATCTATTATTTTTTTTCTGAGAGTATCTCGGACTGATTTATGATAATCCGGATCAGGGGTGGAAAAATAGATTTCCTGTTTTGGCAAAACGAACAAATTGTAAAGTCCTTTGACCTTTAGGTTATCATGGCGTGGCTCGATCCAGAGATTACTCACTTCTTCAACCGAATCAATGAGAATTTTACGTAAATCAGCAATGGTCACCGGATGGGACGTGAGAATGTTCTTTGGTTCAAAAAGTGATTGATTCTCCAGATCGAGGTTCCCTTGCTCATCGAGCAAATAATCTGCTGTATCGTAACCCATTCGAGAGCACAAATCAGTAATGGCAAATACAACATTTTCCAGTATGGTTACTCCCGGATCGTGCTCGTTGAAATCCGTCCAATAATCGGAACTGTATGACTGAATTATACTGACGCCTTCATTGTAGAGGTCATTAATATCCAAATGAAATTCGGATCTGTTTTCTTTATCTATAAATGTGCCCTTTTTCAAATGAGTTAACTATTTGAAATGTTTCCGGTGACGTAGGTGTCAAACCAAAGCTTGGTCAGGTGATACCGAATTTGCATATTACCACCGTAATTAAACCTTGTCCTGATCTGCAAATCATATCGTCCTCTTTCAGTTTCCATCCATTTAAGGTCGATCTTGTCACGAGATGAGCAGGAATAGGATTGAGTGACTTGAATTTGCGCATTCCTTGGCGTGAACCGAGGAAGCAAGATATCCCACAGTTGAAATTTGCGTGGAACAAGAGAAGCAGTTGCCCGGAGCAATGCGAAACGATTGTTCTCCTTGTATCCAACACCTGCGACTATGTCGAACATTTGACATCCGCTTAGCCCATTTACGAGGGTCTGCCATTCTCCGTTTGCAAGAATGGGTTTCGGATTGGTGGATTGAAAAGTACCAATGGTTCCGATTCTGGATGCCACACCACCAAGGTCAATGAATTCGGCATCAAATTTTACCCGGCCATTCTGATCAATACTCACAACGACACGATCATTCTGATCTTTTATGAATAACTGTTTGTCATTTTCTGACATTGCAAACTTCCAGGCTCCCGATTCTTTTGTGTCCAGAATGCTTGCATAGAATTCAAGTAGGGTTTGCTTTTTATCCTTTTTTTCCTGGTGGTCCTTTACGTACAGGCGAAGTGGGCCGTCTATGAGTTCTTCAAATCCGTCATCTTCGAGATTGAACATGGAATCAATCAAAAGGGCAAAATCTGACTCAGTCGGCAAAGCGCCTTTGCTGAATTTGTTTTTTAAGTATTCCTTACCCTTTTTACTCATTGATCATTTGGTTTGACCGGTGATTACAAAGTCTTCGTTCAGGTAGAGTTTATTGAGTCCGGCCTTATTTGGTTTGTAGGACTTGTCTTCCTCAATAATTTCCAGAAAATGCGTTGTGGCGGTTGTCAGGATTGTCCAAGGATACCTTCCACTTATCTCATTGTCTCGAAGCAGATCCATGCCCGTGTCGGTCAGTGCATATGGTTTCACTTGCTCGTGTATATTGTTGTCCACTTTCACCATAGATACTTTTGTCACAAAATCCACGTACGGTCTGGATTGAATAAAGGACTGTATTTCCTCGAGCGCGATCCTTTTCTGAAAAATCGGTTCGAGAGATGAATCCTTAATCCACGGGCTTATGAACTGCCGAATTTCTTCATTCAGGAGCCTTAATACACCACCGGAGGAATTACCTGATTTGAGTTTGACCCTGGCATGGACACGCACGTGCTCATACGTTGGGTTTATCACATCGAATTCTATAAAGGGAGATGAGCGGCGTTGCACCAATTCACGGACTCCTCGCAATGTCCGCACACTGTTCGTAGGGGTGACAATATTGAATAGTGAGGTATCCCCGATCAGGGGGACAAGGACAAGAAGGACTTTTCCGGCTTTCGGTTGGTTGCGTGTCCAATCGTATGAGTTAATGCACAAAACCTTGTTGATTGAGGGAAAAGCTTCTAGAATGATACGCTCATAGTCATATAAGCTTACACAGCGATTCTTATGTCTGAGTCGTTCACTGATGCGCAAATTGAACTGAGACACAGGTTCAGCCGACTCACCTCCAAAAGATGACATTGGTTGTCTGACTTCTGCTAATTGAGGGACTTCTGTGACTGGTCCCGAAATACTGTTTGGATCAATTCGGTGTGTTACCGTTGAATGACCCGCCTGCCCCCTGAACGTAGCACGTACCGCATTTGTAACTATTCGGATCACTCTCCCCAGCAAATGAGTATCACTATTCATTGCCAGTCGAATCCATAAAAGTTCATCCGACAAAAGGGTATTTCTACTTTCTTTAATTTCCGGAATATCTAGCATCACAATCCCTGAATGAATAAGACTATCCGTGGTATCTGAGACAATTTGATCGGGTCTGAAACTCTTCCACTCATTATTTACTAGGAAACCCCACAATACCTTTTCCCTCTTCCGGCTGTCCTGGTCAACAATACTTTCCGTCATTTCAAAAAGCATACTCAGGATGCCTGGGGATTTGAAATTCCGGATACCTAGGTAAAGAGCCCCTTCATGATTAAGCGTAGGGATAAGGCATACGGAATCATTTGTTGCGTACAGTTTTTTGTATCCCTGAAATGGCTCAATATGAAATAGCTCGTTGTGCCTGTCTTTTCCTATTCGCGTATTTGCACGGAAATCCATTTCAAATTTCACACTGTAGTCCAGCGAAATGCGATCAATTTTTGGGGTGTAAGGAGCATTGGGTAATTCCATTTGGATTTCACCCTTGGTAAAGGCGGCTTTTAATCCGGTTAATTTTTTTGCATTTTGGATAGCTGCCTTGGACAGGATCATCGGGTATTTTTCATGACCGAATGAAAAGGGTGGGTCGATTAACTGTAACTTAAGAAAACCTCGCTTGGTTAGCTTATTGTATTCCAAGTCCTCAGGACTCCAGTCAAAAGCTGAATTTGCATTCAGGAGTTCAGTATTCAAAACGAAACCAGAGTGAGGATCTATGGTTCCGTCACCTTCAAAGAGTCTAATATTTTGGCGATCTTTTTTCTTTGGATGCCAGCTCCCTGATGTCAGCATAGATATTTCAGCACGAAAAAGATCATTGGTTATTGGAATCCCATACTTCGCATAATGGGATTTGAAACCATCGAGACCGGTAGGCAGATCCATCCAGTCGATATGCAGGTTCAACGCATGTATTTTTTTTCTAAAAACCTCCTTATTTCCAATAAGCAGATAGGAGTAGTTGTTTGGAGTGGGTCCGAACGGAAGAAAAGGAGTATCCGTATTTAGCTGACCGATTTGATTGTACAAAACAAGGTTCTTCACCTCTTTTACCTCAGCGTGTACTACGATTTTTGATGGGAAGATATTCTTGAGGAAGTCATAGGCATAGTTTGATGCTTTGTCGTTAAGTACACATTTTAAGGCTGGCGCATTAAAATTTAAAAGCGGATTTTGTTGAAACGCTGGTAGATCTGGCCTAAGGAGTAACAGAATTTTGAGCTGATATAGGCTAGCCTTGGTTGAAAACTCTACTGACACGGGCGTGATCTCATGCCAGCCCTCTAGGGTTGAATATGAAATGTTGAAAGCATCCAAAAATAACCTTCTGAACTTTCGGTATCGCTTTTCAGGATTTGGCCCTGTGTTACCAATGATGGTTTCCAATACATTTTGGATGGAATTTGCGTTGGACAAATTGGATTCATTCTCCAGTTTGATGATTAGTTCGCCTATTGTCATGGAATCGGAAAAGCCCCCCTTTCCCCGATCAAATACCTGTTTTGCAAATCGGCCATCTTCAAGCAGGAGTACCTGGTCTATAAAATCCTTTGAAATGGGGAATGATCCTCCTTCATCACTTCTCACAAACGCAGATTCAAAAAGGAGATCCAGACTGACCGCTTCATAGGAGTCGAAAATCGGATGGGTCAGTAAGTTGCCTATTACCAAATCCTGGAAGTTGTTATCTGCAGGAGATACCACTTTCAATATCTCAGGCCTCAATTGATAAAATTGAAGTTTACCTTCAATTTCCAAGGTGATTGTCCGCTCCCCTTCATTCAATTCCAGATTAGGTGAGCAAATAACAAACCCTAATTCGGCTTCTTGAGCCTGCTTGAAATCTTCAGGTGAAATAGCGAGAATCGGCCAGGGTTTATCAGCAGACTCCAGAGGATATTCTGCCGACCAAATGCTAGCTACGTGGTTAGCTCCGGATTGGTGTTTGTCATCAAACCGGACGAAGATTCCCTTTAATTCGGCCACTTCACTCTGGTCAATTTGAATCTCTTCTGAGGTTTCAAAGATCAGGTCCTCTCCATCTGCGGTCTGTCCTGCTAGGAAAGCAGTACCCTTTGATAATCTGAAAGAGGAAACTTGAAGATCAAGTATTAAATGTAAATCGACGGAATCGGGTTTTGCAGCCCTGGGATTTAGTTGCAACAGTTCTCTGTAATAAAAATCCAAATGGCGGGCATGGAATGTGTTGATCTTCTCCTGAACATTTCTTATTAATTCCAGAAAGGAAATCAGTAGTCCAACATGCGGCTGATGTGAAGAATGATTCCTGGCGAGTTGAATGAATTGTTCATGTTTGGATTGTAGGAAATGGACGGTCTTTAGCAATGTTTTGAAGTGATCCTCAACGTCGAAGATGCTGACCGATAAATCCTGAATGTTCTTGCCTTCCAAATCGAGAAATGCCCGTGCACGCTCATGGATATTCTGCAATGCAAAGTCCCATTCCCGATAGATTGGGTAATGCACATGTTCGGGATTGATCTTTGACAGTCTGCTGTGCCACTCCAGCAACTTACTACCTAATTTGTTAGCTTGGCGGATGGCGGGTACCAGTTGACTCTTTCGATTGCTTGTTTTTATTCTGTTGTAACGTTTGTAAAATTCATTTTCAATGGACGCAATATCTAACTGCAGGAGTTGAGATAATATGACCAGTTCATCTGCTTCAATAAGGGACTTCCAACTATTGCGCGGTTTAGTTGGACCCTGAAGATGCATGGATTGACTGAACGCCACAAAACCGGCATATTCTGCTACTTCCGTTAGCAGTGCTTCAAATGAACGCTCATCGGGTTTGAAATTTGCCAAAGCAGCCAACTGCTGTTGACGTGCTTTTTGGGTCTTCCCTTCATTCCATATGGTTCGGACCTTCTGTGTCATCTTTTCAATCTCATATCCGTTCCCTCAAGGAAGTAGAAGGGGAACACCATATTGCTTCTCTTATTTACCGTTTTGATGGTGTAATCAATGTATATGTTCAGTCGGCCTTCAAGTTGTCGTTCTAGTTCCGTTTCGACACTGATGAGTTGAATTCTTGGCTCGAAATATAACAAGGCGGTTCTGACAAGGTCTTTGATCTGATGCTGAATTGAAACATCTATTTCTTCGAACATAAGGTCGTGAATTCCACATCCAAATTCAGGATTGAGTATTCTTTCTCCTTTTCGTGTGGAGAGAATGATCCAGAGACTCTGTCTAATGTCCTCTTCATCACTCACCAATACGGTTTTGTTGCCTTCCAACGAGAAGGTTGGTGGAAATCGCCATCCTGTACCGAGAAATGTTTGATCCTCCATATCCATATCTATCCACCTATCATTACCGTTGGCAACCCAAGCACAATACTGCCCCCGTGAGCTGTTGTATCACCCATCCTCACGGCAGGCACTCCTCCAATCATTACTGTGGAGGAACCCTTGACGATACTATCCGGTGGCCCTACGCATACACATGTGTCCCCAACTTTGGCCGCCGGAATACCTCCGATCAGAACAGTCGGGGTTCCCGGACCGATAATCGGACCCCCTACATGTGGTATGGGTGGTAATCCCGGGGTTTGCATTGGGCAAGTGTGCATATCTGTTATTCTTGATGCTGGTGGCATATCTTCTTAATTTCAGTTAATCATTACCATTGCTCCTTTTACGGTTGTCTGACCTGAGGCCGAAATCTCTGCAGTTGCGTTTCCTTTTGCCGTAAAGGCCGTCTTGGCCGTATTTTGTATTTCCAAGCCATCCACCGTCACATTGGCCTTGGCCTTCTGTGATAAATTGCCCCCTGCTTCAACCGAAATGTTACCCTTAGCTTTGATACTGATATTCGAGGCACTATCCAGGGTAATGCCAGAACTGTCAAGCGTAAGTTTGTTGTTATTTTGATCGACAAGTAACAAGCCTTTGTCCTTATCACTTATAGTCAATTGGTTTCCTCCGGGTGTTTTAATCTGAATAATTTTGTCTTTTTCGTCAAACGACACTTCAAGCTTACTTTGCGTGACAAGAGCCTTTTTCTCGTTCTTGTCAGCCGGTGTAATGGGTGGTTTGTTCTTCTTACTGTAGACCGAGCCAAGTATCACCGGATACCTCGGATCATCGTTGATGAACCCAAGGATTACTTCATCATTTACCTCCGGATAAAAGAAATTTCCAAATCCATTGGAGGCATAGAACGTACACAAGCGCGCCCAAATGGCATCCGAATCCTTTTGCATTATAGGAACTTTTGTTAGCACTCTGAATTGCCCGTCAGGATCTTCATGGATTTGTTTGACCAGGCCTACCTGAAGCCCACCTACCGCCGGAAGCAAACCTGACGCAGGAGGAGCAGTGACCATCGGACGTTCTTCAGAATACCATTCCGCTGATAGGCCAAAATCTACTTCTGTCGTCCACTGACCATCTTCAATGATATGATGTACGGAACTAATAAAGACATTGCCATTGAAGCGGTCACCAATGCCCTCCAACTGAAGCATTTCTCCCGGAACTGCCAGATCACTGCCCTGGAACTTAACAAATCCGGTTATAGAAGCCAGTTTAGAACGGGTGTCCTTTGCCAATGCCCAGTTTTTGAGATCATTGGTTTCCATATTGCCATTCGACTGAAGGACAAATTCCGAGAGTCCAATGACGGATGATAGCGTATCGCTTGTCACATTGCCAGGCCCCTTCACCGTAGACTTGGCTGTACCATTGACAATTTTCTGACTGGCAGAATCCCAGGCATATCCCTTTACCGACTTCAGTTGTTCTGTAGCATCCATTTCCGCGCTGAATTCAAGCAATGTGCTGCCATGACTCACAACCAATTGTGGAGACTTGGACGTGTCCGGTTTTTTGACTTGCACTTTTCCGTCACTGACCACAACTAACAGACCATTGGCATCCGCTCGGGTCATCATAAAGTCCCAGTCTGTTGCATTGAATTGAACCATGCCCTTGTGCAAGTAAGAGGTGTCATCGACATCTGCGTTGACTCCTGAAGCACCGATCAGTGATGATATTATGTCGGAATCCTTTTTGTTAAGGAAATAGGCGTTCTTTCGTCCGATGGTCATTTTAATGGCCTTGTCCCGACAATCAAGTTTCAGGGTGGAACTACCGGCACTGGCAGCTACACCGTGTTTGGTAATGATACCCTTGAAAATAGTCTTTTCCGTAGAGTGATACCCTGCTTTTATTTCAATCTCCGTCCCTGGGAGGAAATCTGCCTTATTGCTGACTTCAAAATCACTGGTGGCGGCACTGCCATCAAGAAGCGTTATAGTCGCGTGAGAAATTTTGTTGATCCATTTGTACGTTTCTATGCTCAGCACCCTGTAGGTATCATTGATCTTTTGACCCGCAGCAAGAATGGTGAAGGTGATAAGATCGGTTTTTGCATTAACAGGTGATGCTGGCATTGATTATTTCTTAATTGGAGGGAAATAAACTCTTGTTCCGGGCTTAATATCCCTGAAGTTCACTATTTCGTTGATCCGGGCGACTTCAAGAAAAAGTGAGGGGTCATCATAAATTCTGAAGCACAGATTGTGCAATGAATCCCCAGCAAGGAATGTATGCACATGAGACAGATCCGGCGATGAATTAGCGCTTTCCTTACTGACCGTTTCAGGATCCGTAAATTCCTTAAAATCAGCGCTGACCTTGGCCCTTAACGGGGTGCCATCTTCTTTGAAAAGGGTATAATCTACTGAATATTGTTGTAAACGGCATTTGAACACGAGGCTACCCCAGCTTACTACAAGATAGTTTGAACTGTGAATTTCCCCATTGTAGTCAAAAGCCACTTCTTTGAAACCATTGAGCCATTGATCGACAGTTTTGACAGAACCCCCAGAAGGAGCGGGAACAGCTCCTGTTCCGTCAAATATGAATTCCAGTTTAATGGATTCGGGAAGAGACTTGCTATAGGCCGGTCCACCACCGCTGGTTCCCATAGCTTGCTGCTCATTATACTCAATAGCAAAGGTTCGTGAATACTTCTCAGGATTGAACATCACTTTGAATACTTCTCCAGCCTTCTGCGAAAACTTAGGATCCTTAAACGCCTGAATTTGCAGTTTTTCAAGTTTACCCATTAGCGCAATTGTTTTTGCTTGAATCGTTTCATCACCTCGCGCACACATTCTTCCACGAGACTCTTTCGATCCCGTTGATCCAATCTGTCTCTTGATTTGCTTTTATCTGTCTCAACAGTTACTCTAACAATTAATTCTCGGATTTCTACGGCCATTTAGCTTGCTTTTTGTTCAAAATACTGGAACACGAATTCCATTGTCTCCACAACAATTTTATTTTCCATCGCCTGAAGATCAGACGAATTCATTTTTACGGGCCAGGCATTGACAAAATGCCAGACCATGGAAGGACTACCAGTTTCATTCATAAGTGTCACAAAGATGTCTTTAGGGACAATTGGTTTGCTTAGATTCCCTGCTAGTACATCATTGCACCACTTACTGAATTGAGAGTTCTTAAGTACCAAGCCTCGTTTCAATACGAGGTTAGCGTACTTGGTCTTCTTCGGTAAACGATGTGAAAATCGATTCTCACCGCCTTCTGCCACCGATTCCGACTCGAATTCTACCGATAACCCTGACACTTCCTGAAAACTATTGTCTATCGTGGCTTTAGAAGAAGGGGGAGACCCGGCCGATTCGACCAGGTCCACCTTAAAATAGAAGCCTACCGGAGGGTAATAGTTTTCACCTGCTGTAGTCGCCATAAAACCTCAGTTATGGTTTCAGACTTCCTTTGTCGTTTTGCGTAATGCCTTCATGGACAATCTCGATCGTTTCAATGGCTACCTCGTTGGCATCCGCTTTAAGATCGGTCACCGTTATTTTGGTAGGCCAGGCGTTTGACAAGGACCAAGTCATCAAGGGAGATCCCGCTTCATCAAGCAGTTTGATAGTGATAGTCGATCTGGCGATGGTATTCATTTTTATTTTTCCATACCATTCCCAGAATGCATTGTCCCCTGTAAACATCCCCTTTTTCATGGTTACGTTTCCAGACTTGACAAGGCCGGGCATTTTTGCGGTTGAAAAGCGTGGATCGTTACCTGCGCGATATTCAATAATTTGTGATTCCAGATCCATACCGGATACCTCCTGAAATGGAACCTCTCCGATTCCACTATCTGATCCCATGTCCACACTGAAGTAAAACTTCGGTATTGGCCACATATTTTCTCTGGGGCTTTGAGCTTCTCCTGCCATCGTATTTTCTATTTAAATTTTTAAAAATTTGGATTTGTAATAAGGATGATTTTATGCTTCCGCCATTTTCTGCTGGAAGGTGATTACAATGAATTCAGCAGGTCGTACAACGGCCACTCTCACTGTAATTCGCATGTATCCATCCAGAATATCATTGGCTGTCATGGTAGTACCGAGTCCGACTTGCACATCGTACGCTTCACCTGGAGTGGAGCCAAATAATCCGCCTGCCTTCCAGACGTTGTTGAGGAAATTCGAGATCATACCCGATACGAGCACCCATGTATTAGCGTCATTCGGTTCAAATACATACGCCTGAGCTGCTGCCTTAACGGACATTTCCAAAAAGATCATTGTTCTACGCACGTTGATGTATCGCCAATCCTGACTGTTACCATCAAGTGTCCTCGCTCCCCACACAATCGTTCCCTGACCAGGGAAAGTGCGGATGGCATTAACAGCCTTTCCGTTTAAAGGCATGTTGAGGTCATTGTTGAAATCATTGCTGATATTCACATTGGGTGCCAATACACTATTCAGACTTACATTAGCTGGCGCTTTCCAAACTCCCCTTGTGTTGTCTACAGCCGTGTATACTCCCGCCATTGAAGCTGCCGGTGGCATAAGGTTTACCTTCTTGATGGCTTCCTTTATAATCACACTCTTGTAGACAGGAATGATGCTCCTTAATCCAGCATCAACAGAAATAAGTCCCGCCTCATCGACTGACTTTTCGACCTCAGCACCATTTTCCAATACGAATACTTTGAATTTGTTTATTGGATCGTCTTCAATGGGTGCAGTTTTAAAAGCACGCTCCACTGCGGCTTTGGCCTCATCAGACGCCCCGATAGAAAGCAAATCTTTTAAGCCCGCATCAAAATTCAGAAAAGTAACTTCTCGGTCAGAGACCACATTGGTTTCCAACCAAGGAAAGTAAGCTGACCCGTAATTCAAATTATTAGTGCCAATACCGCTGCGGAATTTCTCTATTAAGTCCTTGGGATCGAAGATTTTGTCAGCGTCAGCACCTGGTACATCAAGAACTCCAATGCGACTCATCATCTTCTTGCAATGAGCAAGAATAGTAGTATACACCGTGAAGCATTCCGCTGCTGGCAATGCCAAGGCATCCGGCGAGAGTACCATAGTTGGTTCCGGCTCGTCAACCAGATTATCGACTGCTGCTAATATGGAATCCTTGTTGATTGCTGTATTGTAATCTCCAACAGAGACAACCCAGCAATTACCACCGCCATTTTGGTAGAAGTGCTTCACACAATTGTGCAACCGATAGACTTTTTCAGACCATTGAAGCGTGTATTCCTTTTTATCTTTCCCACTCCCCAACGGAAATGTTTCCTTGTCATCTGCCGCTGCTTCGATAATCTTGAACTTATACTCAGGAGCTTCACCAAAAAACTGTTCAAATTCAACCATTGATGTGACCCTGATTGGTTTGTTAAGAGCATTCTTCCCAAGTTTTTGGGCTTTTTCCGTATATCCGATAAAGGCCGGAACAGCGGTTTCGACGGCCACTACGGAGTTTGGAAAAGCATTCTTTTCCTCGATGTAGACGCCAGGGGTTTTGTAATTAGCCATAGTTAGAGGTTTAGTATAATTTATAAATGAATATAGATTTCCAAGTAAGGTTCATTTTCCGATGTGAACCTCAGATTTTTATGAGTTGAGGTAGATACATTTTCTTTTAGAGGCTTTGATTTCCCATTCATTATCTTGAAGGAATGTTCATTTTTTTGCAACCATTTAATTTTTTTATCTGAAAGAAAGGTGATCTCATTTTCCAATACTTCGGACGTGAAGTTGATTTCACCCCTAGCATCCGCTACACGAAGTGTTGACAGGTTATGATTGGCGGATCGGATACGGTATAGTAATCGGACTTCACGTGATGAAAGAGGGATTTCGATTAGTTCGTTTTTGAGTTTTGTGCCGTTTATTGTAATCCATGCAAGCAAATTGCGTGTTAGGGTTGGCTCGAATACGATCTCCTTAAGTGCTTCGGAATCCGTTGAATAATAACCCTCGGGGGATTGGTCAAGATAATTATTGAAGCGTGGATTGGAAGCGCCGGATTCGATTTCAGCAATCACCTCTTGTCCTGCGTAATTGCGCAGTTGACTGACAGATTCCTCCCGACATACCGAAGACAGAGATCTCCTAATTGGAACCACAACCTGATCAATCTTACCCTCTGTATTGTATCCGATGTGAAATACGTGCGTGTCGATAAAGGGTACCAAATCGGTGTAGTTTTGGAGGTGCTGATCGAGCGATAGCACTTTGAAATCCAATGAAGGTGCTGAATTTGCACTATTTGCCACGAAATCATCAGATGCCAAAATGTGCAGTCCGTTGGTCACTGTCTTGAAGATTAACTTCCTTTTTTCTCCAAATTCTGAAGTGTTTTTCGTTGGAAGAATTCTAACAATAGCCTTTTCGGTCACGTTAAAGTGTTCGTGCCTAAACACAATAGAGTACCATATATGATAATTGGTACTCATTAGTCGTTAATATCGTGTGATGAAACGGCTGGAATTCTTTCCTTAATATCTGAGCCGTCGAATGAAACAATCCTCATCCGATAGGCGATAGAGGGTAAATAGGTGGCGCCATGTGAACTCCAGAAATGAGATAACTCGCTGAAGTCGTTATCCAGAATGGAGAGACTAAGTTTCTGAATTTGATCACTAAGATCTGGTGATCTTGAATGATCAAAGTAATTATGCGATTGGAAAAAATTAATTGCGTCTGAAAGGAGCTTTAGGGATTCTTCGTATTTAGAACAATTTGCACTTATCAGAAAGTCAAGATTAAAGGAGAGTGCTGGGCTCGATCTCTCAAATTCAATCCCACTTCGACGAAATGGTTTTTGGTTTTTCATTGTTGATTCCTGACATATATTCAGTAAAGACAATCGTATGCCATCATGTTGAGAAGATGATTCACTATTCTTTTCTGAAAGACCGGATAAAATCACCATTGTCTTACCCCAACGGTCTAGATTTTTCAGATACCCATTCAATTGAGATTTAATGAAATCAAGAGAATAATAGATCATTGGAGTGATATTAGATTCTATGATTTTAATAAAAGAAATGGAGAAGGTGTTGTGATTTTGATATTAAATTACCTCAAAAGTTGTAGATTGTTGAAAAAGTACAATGAAAACTTGAAATATTTATTGCACATAAGTGTATGAGATTATGTGCAAATTGCCATTTTCCCTTGTCTATAGTGAACATCTTGCCACAAGTAATCAGCGTCTGTCTACAACTTATAGCGTCTGTCTTATCCCACAGGTACACTAGTATTCTATTCCCGCCAATTGTCTAAAGATTTAAGCTTTTTTGATAGGAGAGCTCATTGAAGTCGACTGCTAACTTCCAAAAAACCGCAACCAACCAAGGAGAATGTTACTCCATTCTATCCTTTACACTCACAGGACACATTGACCAGGCTAACACCCTGGCACTATCAACCTTTAAGAATATCCGCATTGTATCCGTCGATTTTATCTTGACTCAGCTCGGCCAAATATGTCTGAGTCGTCTTGATGTTCTGATGCCCAAGCATCGAGGAAATGGCTGTTAGTGGAATTTCCTTGTTATTGGCCAATGAAGCAAAGGAGTGCCTTGATACATATGATGTGAGATGTTCTTCTATGCCCGCCAAATCTGCAAGCTTCTTGAGTTTCTTGTTGTACCTATTTTGCGCCCACTGAATGTCTTTGTATTGATCTGCAAGTCCGTTCCTCTTAATAATGGGCAATAGAAACTCGCTTTTGGACTTCCCTTCAATATAGTACTTGAGTAGTCCCTCTAGCTGTTCTGTGATTTTGATATCAAATTGCTTGCCTGTCTTTTTTCGAGTATACTGGATGCGGCCGCTTTTGATGTTTTCTATTTTCAAGAAAGCTAAATCGATGAATGGGGCACCCATGAGATAAAAACTGATTAAGAAAATGTTCCGCGCTAAAAACAGATTATCGGTAGGTTCAAGTTCTAGATCAATTAGCCTTTTCACATCCTGGAAGCGGATGGCTCGCTTACGAGTGGGCTTGGTTCGGATGACATAATTTTCAAATGGATAGTGCTCTTTGGCCACATATCCATCCTTGATTGCATTGTTGCAAATGGCTCGAATAGTCCGCATGTATACGGCTAGACCATTCTCCGCAAGTCCACGTGATAAGTAGGACTTCTCTAAGTCTTTGAGGAATTGATATGTCAATTCTTCAAAGGGAAAATCCACATCGTTCTTGAATTTTTTAATTTCCCGGAGAACGTTTGCGTAACTTCGTGCATTGCCAATTCGATCAACCGCTATGAAATCCTCGATCAGTTTACTTGTATATGTGAAAAAAGTCATTTTTGACGAGTGACCTAGAATTTTAGCCTTGAGCTCGTTGATTGACAGACCCACAATCTCTTTAGATTCTTCTAACTTCGTAATAACGCTTAAACCATCCGTCTGCTTTTTTATGAGGAAGGTATTTATCCTTGTTAGATTCGTGTATCCGTTATAGGAACTACGAATTTTTCGATTGTCGGCATCCCAAGATTTCGGTGGCACGCAATAACCGGTTGCAATGCTTGTGGTCTTTCTTTTATGGCTCAAACGAAGGATAATTGGACATGTGCCATCCTTCTTTGGACGCCTTTGGTCAAGTGTTAGTGTGATGTTTGCATTCATAATTTGCACTCAATTTGCACTGAAAAATTGAATTAACACGACTATGTGATCAATTAATATTCGTTTAAGCGCAAACAGAAGGCACAAAAAGTCGTGGTAATACAATTTATGTATGACTGTTAATCAGAGGGTCCTTGGTTCGAGCCCAAGAGGAGGAGCAAAAAGGCAAGAAACCCTGACGGATATCGTTGGGGTTTTTTCATTTTTGCAGGTATGAGTCAAGCCTCTCCCTTATATCCGCTATTGTTCGCCCCCATCCTCAAAGACAAACTGTGGGGCGGAAACAAATTGGCCCGTGTGCTGGGGAAGCAAGCAAGCCCAGAGTGTGGCGAAGCGTGGGAGGTGTCGGGAATACCGGGCAGTGAGTCGGTGGTGGCGAATGGCGCGTTGGCGGGAAAAAACCTTGTGGATTTGGTGGCCGACTATAAAGAAGCGTTGGTAGGAACGGCGGTGTTTGCGCGGTTTGGTGATCGGTTCCCACTCTTGATCAAGTTTATAGATGCCAACAGAGACCTCTCCATACAAGTGCATCCCAATGATGCGCAAAGCGGCGGCCATGGCAAAACGGAGATGTGGTATATCCTGCAAGCAGATCCGGGCGCATTTTTATACAGTGGCTTCAATCAGCATGTGAACCAAGATGTGCTTCTCAACGCGAGTGATGCGGGGACTTTTCCGGATTATATGCACAAAGTGCCCGTGCAGACCGGCGATGTATTTTTCATAGAGGCCAATCACGTGCATTCCATCGGGGCGGGCATCTTGCTGGCCGAAGTGCAGCAGCCATCAGACATTACGTATCGGGTGGATGATTTTAATCGGACGGACGAGCAAGGCAATAAGCGCGAACTGCACCTAAAGGAGGCCTTTGAGGTGATGAACTTTAGCGAGCAGACGGGTCAGGTGTATCCGCAACCGAACGGCCTGTTGATTCAGTCGGAATGTTTTGTGGTGCGCAAGCGCGTGTGTGAGCAGTCCATGAAAATAATCGCCACGGAGCAGTCATTCAAAGTGTTGATCGGTGTGGCAGGCAGGGGTTATATCCACCATGGCGAAGAGCAACTGGCCTTTGGTATGGGGCATACTGCGTTAGTGCCGGCCGGCATGACCGTGGAGGTGCAGGCGGATACCACGTTGGAGTTTTTGGAGGTGTGGGTGGGGTAATTGGGCTTTGGAGAATCCGAGCGATTGAGGCGTAGATGAGAGCGTTATTTCCTGTAAATGTCTTTCCGGCCGCCAATTTTTGATCACCTGAACAATCAGCCTAGCTTCAAAAACCTGATACAGTACTCGGTAATCTCCCTGTCTGATCCGATAAACATCATCATAACCTTGCAGTTTTTTACATCCCTGTGGGTATGGGTCTTCTTCAAGTTTGTCGATATGCTCAGAGATTTTATCAGCTTCCTTTCGTGGAAGTTTGGAAAGCTGCTTAATTGCTTTCTCAAGCAAAATAACTTCTTACATCTTAACTCAGTATTTGCTCATTTTTTAGCTGTGCTTTTACTTCTTTCCAAGATTTTCCCTTCTCGCCCCTAGACAACTCTACATCAATTATATCCTCCAAATCCTCTAAAAAAGCGGTAATGGATTTACCACTCTGTGTAATACTCCCCAAAATTAAGACCATTGGTTAAGTTGATATTTTTAAACTT
>ERZ1066134.88-NODE-88-length-93182-cov-30.234712_pt1 | contig 93182 bp, 66 predicted proteins | sample MGYA00382781_ERZ1066134 | MGnify/ENA primary metagenome ERZ1066134 (study PRJEB33369, sample SAMEA5778364) | biofilm metagenome | biome: Industrial cooling water; feature: Water cooling tower basin; material: Biofilm | place: United Arab Emirates | collected... | reverse complement strand
ACAGACCTAAGTAGTCAATATTCATGCACAGCCCAGAGGCATCTATTCATTGTCCGAATCCTAGCTGTCAGGCGTACAACCCTGAGAGTCATCGGTTTTGTCAGCAGTGTCGTACTCCTGTGCCCCATGTGTATCTGTGGGGCGTTGGGGCAGATATGGCCGACATTCGGCCCGGGAATCTGCTCGTTGGCCGATATTTTTGCAAGCATAGCCAGGTTTATCTTGATACCCAGCCCAACCTTTTGCCCGAAACGCCGAATGACCTGACCCCAACGCTGGATCCCTATCTCCGGTTGGTGTCGTTGCAGCCACGGGTGCCCCAGGTCTATGCGGTGTTGCCATCGGTGAAGCAACCCAAGTCGGAACTGTTGCTGTTGGAACAGGCTCCGATTTATGACATTGAGGTGGCGACTTTGGGCAATGGTTCCCTGCCTGAGGGTACGGTGATGCCAGCCATTGATACGCTGTGGCCTACCGCGATCGCCCTGCGCCAACTGAACTGGCTGTGGCAACTGGCCCAATTATGGGAGCCGTTAAATAAACAGCGGGTGGCCCAAACTTTGCTGACTCCTGAAGCTTTGCGGGCAGATGGCGGTATTGTCCGCTTGTTGGAGTTGGTGCCCAATCCGGTGACGGAGCTTACCCTGGCGGATTTGGGGCGCAGTTGGCAGCGTTGGCTTGCGACGGCCCAACCCGCGATCGCTGATTTTCTCACGACTCTGTGTCACCAGTTGGAGCACGGTCAGATTCGCTCGGCAGAGCATTTGGAATATGTGCTGGATGGGGCGATGAGTCTGTGTGGGGCTACGCAGCCCCGTCAACTCCGGGTTGTGACCCTGACGGATCAAGGCCCAAACCGAGAGCGTAATGAAGATGCCTGTTTCCCGCCCAGTGGCAGCGTCACTGTGTTTCCCCTGGGGGATGGTGTAGCAGCCTCGGCCCCGCCTGCCCCTGTGGTGGTGTGTGATGGGATTGGGGGCCACGAGGGCGGTAATATTGCGTCTCAGTTGGCGATCGCCACGATTCAGCAACACTTGCAGGCTGAGACCAGCGGGGCCAGTGCGTTTGATTCGGCCCAACTCACCCATAGCCTGGAAACGGCGGCCTTGGCGGCAAACGAAACCATTTTTCAGCGGAACGATGCGGAACAGCGCCACGATCGCCAGCGCATGGGCACGACATTGGTCATGGCCCTTGGCCACCGCCACCAACTTTACATCACCCATGTGGGGGATAGTCGCGCCTATCGGGTTTCCTCCCGTGGGTGTGACCAGGTGACAGTGGATGATGATTTGGCCACTCGGGAAGTGCGCTTGGGCTATGCCTTGTATCGGCAGGCTTTGCGCCAACCCAGTTCGGGATCATTAGTCCAAGCCTTGGGGATGAGTGCTTCATCCATGTTGCATCCCACGGTGCAGCGGTTTGTGTTGGATGAAGATTGTCTCTTTTTGTTGTGTTCTGATGGGTTGAGCGATCGCAACCGGGTCGAGCAACATTGGCAATCGGTGTTGCTGCCAGTGTTGACGGGGCAAGTCGATTTGCAAACAGCGGCCCAACAATTGGTGGCGATCGCCAACGAACAAAACGGCCACGATAACGTAACAGTGGGTCTGGTTCATTGTGTGGTGGCCCCAGCGGAAGCGGCTAAACTTAGCCCTATCCCCGTCGAAATTGCATTACAACCGCCACCAGAAAGTTTGGAAAGTACGACGTTGCTGGCTGATGCGGCCAAAGATACGGCCCCCAATCCTGCGGCCTCCACGCTCAAAACCAAAAACCTGAAGCCGCTCCCCCTGGGCCGACGGAACCCCTGGTTGATGGTCGTTGGTTTGCTGTTTATTGCAGCCTTGGGGAGTGGGTTAACGTATTTGCTGATTACGGGCTTTGAACAGTTAGCGAAAGCGCCCAGTGCCGTTCCCCCTTCGCCATCCGTGACCGGGACTACACCCAGCCCCGACCCGTCTGGGGAAGAAAAAGCCCTATCTGTGGGTTCGCGCTTTGTGGTGAATCGGGCGAATCCCAACGGTGCAGCCAATGCGCCTATTGTGTTGCTGCCCCAAGCACCGGGGACTCAGCCTGCGCCAGGATTGCCGTTAAAGGGGGTGCCCCTGGGCGGTGTGTTAGAGGTGGTGGCCCAGCAGCGCGATCGCACGAGCCAACCGTGGTTGCAAATCAAAGTGTGTTCCCTGGCCCAAAGTCGGACAGTGACGGCTCCAGGCTTGCGGGATGGAGCTACCCAAACGGCCCAACCGGGGGATGTGGGGTGGGTGCAAGCAGAGGCGATCGCCCCCTTTATCACCAGCAATGTCAATTTGACGAGTGCCCAACTGGGCCAATGCCTCAGCGCCGATGCCAATTTTCCAGTGGCTTCCCCCACGCCCGTCCGTTAAGTTTCGCTGCATTGTGGTGGCCTTTGTCAGGCACAGGTTGGTTGCATAACGCCGGACAGAGCCCTTGCTACACATGCTCTGGGCTAACCATCTTTGCCCATTGCAGGCGTTGCCAACGGGGAATCTCCATCCAGGGGCTACGCCGTTCCCCAAGGATTTCGTTAAGGTGGAAAAGAGCCTTTGTTTTCAGCCAAATTCCGTTCAGGCATAGCTAAATCAGCTACAGTGTTGCAAGGGTCTCTTAACCTTATTAATTCCTCGTTAATCTTTTATCAAATATTGTGACCGGGTCATCCTCCTCACCAGCCTCGTTCTCTTTCCCCTGGCCCCGTGTTCTCAGCGGCATCGTTGCGATCGCGATCGCGCTGGGCATGGTTTTGCTAGGCGGGTGGTATTTCACTGTTGGTTTCGGCATCATTATCTACTTGGGGCAGTTGGAATATTTTCAACTGGCTCGGGCAAAAGGCATTGCACCAGCCGCCAAGACCACGCTCGTTGTGAGCCAAGCCTTGCTGGTCATTTCCAACTTGTCGCCCACCCTGGCTGATGCCATTTTTCCCGTTGCGGGCACCTTCATTTGTTTTTATCTCCTGTTTCAGCCTAAATTTGCCACGATCGCGGATATCTCCGCCTCCTTGATGGGCTTGTTCTACGGGGGCTATCTGCCGAGTTATTGGGTGCGGTTGCGATCGCTCGAACAAATCGAAATGCATAACCTCCCGCTGGATGGCTACTGGCCCACCCAGTGGCACAACATTTCGGCCCTTCCCCAGGGCTTAACCTGTACGCTGCTGGCATTTTTCTGCATTTGGGCAGCGGATATTGGCGCTTACTTTTTTGGGAAATTCTTTGGTCGCACCCGCCTGTCTGACATTAGCCCCAAAAAGACCGTTGAAGGCGCAGTGTTTGGGGTGGCTGGCAGCGTTGGGGTGGCGGTTCTGGGTTCCTGGTATTTGGGGTGGTCAGGCTGGCCAATTACGGGCGTGGCCCTAGGGTTGATGATTGGAATTGCCAGTTTGCTGGGGGATCTCACCGAATCCATGATGAAGCGGGACGCTGGCGTCAAAGATTCTGGCCAACTGATTCCTGGGCATGGCGGTATTCTTGATCGCGCGGATAGTTACGTCTTTACTGCTCCTCTGGTGTATTACTTTGTAACCTTGTTGTTGCCCTTGTTGGATCGGGTGTGAGGGCGATCGGGAATGGCCAAGGTTAGGAATGACCGAGATTGGGATCGCCGTTTGGCCTAAGGTTCAGGCTGGCTAGGGGCGGCGATCGCCTGTGAGTTGAATGCAAGCTGGCGATCGCCTGTCTGTTCTCGGCTGTTTCCCCAAGGGCACGATCCCCAACTGTAAAGCCACATTAAGCTGGGGGATCAGCCGGAGTAACCATAATTTCTCCCTGACAAACCAGGCGGCCTGCCTGAATCGCAAAATGCTCCAAGCGCACATCGCTGCCTAGGGGAAATACTAAGGTGCTGGGAATGTTCACCGGCACGGCCTGATCGGCTTCATAACGCAAAAATTTAATGTCATTCAGCTTCAGCACATTGCCGTGTTTCACGCTGAGTCCGGCGCTGATGCTGATCGGCGTGGTGTTTTGTTCGTGCACCCACTGGCCTGACAGGTGGATTTGATCAGCAACGAGGCTGGCCTGCCCCTGTTTGAGGTGGGGGCCATTGGCGATCGCTGTCTGGGCTAGGGGCGTTTCGGGCTGGAGAAAGGACAGTAAAAAGTCGGTGATGGCATTGGCTAGCAGCGGTGCGGTCAAGGATGTGTTGAGGTCTGCTTCTGTCAGCACAATTTCCCCCCGCACCGGAAACTTGGCCAGCAAGCGTAGGGGTTTCCCGCGCAAAAGCTGACGCAAGTTGGTTTGAATATCTCGCCCCATGACTTGCACCTGGCTGAGATGGAGGCCCTGGTATACGGCACGACTGGCAGAGGCCGACACTTGATTGATATTGCCAGCTAGGAGTTGGCGATCGCTGGCATCAATGGCAAATTGCAAATCTTCAACGTGTTCTAGCTGCGATCGCAACCACCAACTGACTGCCGGAGAAAGCACACGGCTAATGAGATGGCTCCGTTTGGGGGCTGTTGGTGTGTCTGGGCGATCGGCCCCGGTATCTTCCTCTGCTGGCATCTCCGCCGATGGCTTTGCCTGATCGGCCAAGTGCTGCGGTGGCTTGTTAGCAGGATTAACGTCTCCGATTGGCATGAGCCTCCTTTGGCTGCGTGTTTTTTCTATTACGCCATCAGATTTACTAAATCAGAAAATGGCACTCTTGCAACACCTACCCAAGCGAGGTTATCCCGCGATCGCCGGGGCCGACGGGGGTAAGGCAGGGGCGATCGCAAGCGTGGGCCAGAGTCCAAACACACCTTGATTCGCTCGATCAGCGATCCCCGTACCTGTCAAAAGTCATGAAACCCTGACAAATTGATCCCGGTTTTACGGCAAAGTGGCGGATTGCCCGAAAAAGAGTGTTCTCAGCCCTTGACCAGCCGCGACCTTTCTTGCAACATAAACGTAACAAAACGATCCCCAGACTTAGACAAGTCTTAAGGATCGGGGTTGCAGTGAACTCCTCATCGGTTGGTAAACGTAATTCTTTGGAGTTAGGTGTCTCGTATGTCTCAAGAACGTCTCCCGTTGGAAGTAATGACGCTCAGGCAGTTGCGTCGTGTGGCAAGTGATTGTGGCGTATCTCGTTACAGTCGGATGCGGAAGGATCAACTGTTGGCAGCCATTCAAGAAATTCAGGCGCAACAGCAAGGCGGTGACAACCCCCAGCGGGAGATGGCAGCCCAGGAGACCGTTGAGGCTGCCAAGTTTGATGTCGGTCAGGAAGACCGAACAGGGGGCACCCTGGCTTCGGTAGATGAAGGGTTGGCCGATTTGCCCGGTGGCTATGGTGAAAGCCGCATTGTGCTAATGCCTCGCGATCCGCAGTGGGCCTATGCCTACTGGGATATTCCTTACGAAGCGAAAGAGGCGATGCGGCAACAAGGGGGCCAGCAGTTGGCCTTGCGGATTTACGATGTCACCGATGTCACCTTGGGGATTCAGTCGCCCCACAGCATTCAGGAGTATCCCTGTGATGAAATGGCGCGGGAGTGGTATTTGCCGATTCCTGTCAGCGATCGCGATTATGTGATCGACATTGGGTATCGCTGTGTGGATGGGCGGTGGTTAATGTTGGCGCGATCGGCCACGGTGCGAATTCCGCCGATCTATCCCTCCGATTGGATTGAAGATTACTTCCTCACGGTTTCGTGGGAAGAAGCCCTCCAAGGGAAAGAGTTTGCCACCTTAACGCCCCCTGGTTCCCGTCCTTACTTGGTAACGACGGTCTACGACGAGGTTTATGACTTGGCCGAAGAGGCCGAAGCCCAGCGGTTGGCTGGTTCTCTCTACGGTTCCATGCAGCAGGTGCCAGGGTCGGGCCAACAGGTTCCTGGTTCCTACCAGCAAATTGCTGGGTCGATGCAGCATGCCCCCAGTTCCTACGAGCAAGTGGCTGGTTCGGTGCAGCATGTTCCCGGGTCGGGGCAACAGGCGGTTAGCTCCTATGTTTTGGCATCGGGCGCAGGGATGTGGGCCAGTGGTAGTGGCCAGATGATGTCGGGTGCTGCCGCTGCGATGTCTGGGGCCGCGATCGGAGCCCAAATGTCTGGCGTAGGGATGTCTGGGGCTGCGATCGGTAGCCAAATGTCTGGTGTCGGGCTCACCATGTCTGGTGTGGGCATGTCAGGTGCGGCGATCGGCAGTCAAATGTCTGGTGTCGGGATGTCTGGAGCCGCGATCGGTAGTCAAATGTCTGGTGTTGGGCTCACGATGTCTGGTGCGGGCATGTCGGGTGCGGCGATCGGTAGCCAAATGTCTGGCGTGGGCATGATGTCTGGTGTCGGCATGATGTCTGGTGTCGGCATGATGTCTGGCGTGGGTCTGTCTGAAGTCACCATGTCCGGTGTGGGGATGTCCGGTGTGGGCCTGGGGGCTCAGATGTCCGGTGTGGGGATGACCATGTCCGGTGCCGGAATGACGATGTCGGGCGTGGGGATGGCTGGCCTCACGATGTCTGGAGTCGGGATGTCCGGTGTGGGCCTGGGGGCTCAGATGTCCGGTGTGGGGATGACCATGTCCGGTGCCGGAATGACGATGTCGGGCGTGGGGATGGCTGGCCTCACGATGTCTGGAGTCGGGATGTCCGGTGTGGGCCTGGGGGCTCAGATGTCCGGTGTGGGGATGACCATGTCCGGTGCCGGGATGACGATGTCGGGCGTGGGCATGGCTGGGCTCACGATGTCGGGTGTGGGCATGTCTGGTGTAGGCATGGCTGGTCTCACGATGTCGGGTGTCGGGATGTCCGGCGTGGGGTTCTCTGCCTCGCTCCCTGTGATTCGTCCTCGCCAGTTTTGGCTGGTGGCCGATGCTGAGTTGATTGTGTATGGCGCGACAGAACCCGATGCGACGGTGACGATTGGTGGTCGCCCGATCAAGCTGAATCCTGATGGGACGTTCCGTTTCCAAATGTCGTTCCAAGATGGGTTGATCGATTACCCCATCATGGCGGTGGCGGCAGATGGGCAACAAATGCGCTCGATTCACATGAAGTTTGTGCGGGAAACGCCGGAGCGGAATACCAATACCAAAGAGGATGCTGTCCAGGAATGGCTGGCTTAGTGGTCTGGGTTAACCGGACGACAAGATAACAAGTGTCTCCCTTCTTGCTCCCCTGGCCCCCTTCAGGGGAGTTTTTTTGGGCGATCGCCTGTGATTGGTATTTGGGCTGGCGGTAGTTTGCCGATGAGTTGCCCAGGTCGGGGGCACATGCTGGGGCTAGGTGTTACCGGGCAGAAGGCCGTTCCCGATCGCGCGAACGGTTCGGCGGGAGGAGCGGCAATCTCCGGTTTGGTGGACGATAGGTTGTGGGGGTAGCCGATCGCCCAAAGATTTCGGCAAAAAACTGTTTCATTGCAGCCCAAGAGCGGACATCGGCTTGGCGATCGTAGGCGGCCCCTTTCGATTTGTCATTCCCGGCGGCGGGTTCGGTAAAGCTGTGCACTGCGCCACCATAGGCGATCAATTGCCAATCGATATTGGCGGTAGTCATTTCTTTTTCAAAAGCGGCCACTTGTTCGGGGGGCACGTAGGGATCGCTTGCGCCATGCAGTACCAGCACTTTCCCTTTAATGTTTTGCGCGTCGGCGGGATTGGGAGTGTCTAGGTTCCCGTGGAAGCTGACAACGCCTGCTACGGGTGCACCGCTCCGGGCCAGTTCCAGGGAGACCCCACCACCAAAGCAATAGCCGATCGCCGCCAGTTGAGAATCGATGCTGAGGGGATGGTTTTTGAGGACAGTCAACCCAGCCTGGGCGCGATCGCGCATCAATTGCCGATCTGACCGATAAATTTTGGCTTGGGCGGCGGCATCGGTGGGGTTATTGGGCCGAATTCCCTTACCGTAAATATCTGCGGCAAAGGCAATATAGCCTTCGGCTGCTAATTGTTCGGTGCGTTGTTTGACGTAATTTCCAACGCCTGTCCAGGTATGCACTACGAGTACGCCGGGGCGCGGTGTGGTGATCGCATCGTCGTAGGCTAAGTAGCCTTCCAAGACGGTATCCCCCTGTTTGTATTCCACGACTTGGGTTTTGATTTCGGCCCAGGCCGCCAAGGGCAACATCACACTGATCACTGGCGCGATCGCAATGACAAACAATCCCCGCATAGTCGTTATTCCAATGACATGATTCATTACACCCTATACCTTACCGGGCTTGACCCAGGATGGCGCGTAGAACGCCAAAAAAAACTGGACTTCACTTGGAAGCCCAGTCTGAATCTGAGGTACTCGTGCGAAACTGAAACGCTATTTCACCAGGCCCAAAAGTTCACTGCTCATGGGTTTGGGCAACTCCGGTGCGATCGAGACTTGCATGAAATCGGCGGTTGGTTTTTGGGCGATTGTTGAAACCACAGTCCGTGCTCGACTGGCCACTTGCACCGTTTTCACATCATAGGTGTGGGTCAAGAGCTTGGGATACAACCCAACCCCAATCACCGGAATGAGCAAACAGGCGGTGATGAAGACTTCCCGAGGCTGTGCATCCCACAAGGTCAGTTTGGCCAATTTCGGGTTTTCGTCACCGTAGAACACTTCCCGCAACATGGAGAGCAGGTAAATCGGAGTGAGGACAACCCCAATGGCCGATAACACAACCATTACAACTTTGAAAGAGGTGGCGTAGGAATCGCTGGAGGTCATGCCCAAGAACACCATGATTTCGCTGGCAAACCCACTCATGCCCGGCAATGCGAGGGAGGCCATTGACCCGGCGGTGAACAAGGCAAAGGCGATGGGCATAGTTTTGGCGAGTCCGCCCATCTTGTCTAGCATCAAAGTGTGGGTGCGATCGTAGGTGACACCAGCCAAGAAGAACAATGCTGCTGCAATCAACCCGTGAGAGACCATCTGTAACATTGCGCCGCTGAGCCCAACCTCGGTGTAAGACGCAATACCGAGCAGGACAAAGCCCATGTGGGAGATTGAAGAGTAAGCCAAGCGCCGCTTCAGGTTCTGTTGGGCAAAGGACACTAAGGCTCCGTAGACAATATTGACCACGCCCAGAACCGCCAGAATCGGGGCAAAGTAAACGTGGGCATCGGGTAGCATTTCAACGTTCATGCGGATTAGCGCATAGCCACCCATTTTGAGCAGCACCCCAGCCAGAATCATGGAGACAGGCGCAGAGGCTTCACCGTGGGCATCGGGCAACCAGGTGTGGAAGGGGAAAACGGGGAGTTTGACACCGTAGGCAATGAGAAACCCGGTATAGACCAGAATCTGGAACGGCATGGAGTAGTCTTTGAGGGCCAGTTCTTGCATGTCAAAGGTGACGTTGCCCCCGTAGAAGGCCATGCCCAATGCTGCTAGGAGAATAAAGATGGAGCCAACTGCGGTGTAGAGAATAAATTTAGTGGCTGCATAGAGCCGTTTTGGCCCGCCCCAGATCGATATAAGAATGTAAACCGGTACCAGTTCTAGTTCCCACATCAGGAAGAACAGCAACAGATCTTGGGCGCAGAAGACCCCAATCTGGGCGCTGTACATGGCCAGCATCAGGAAGTAGAAGAGGCGTGGTTTTTCTTGGACTTTCCAGGAAGCCAAGATGGCGAGGGTAGTCACGAGACCGGCCAGGACGACGAGGGGCATGGAGAGCCCGTCAACGGCGAGAGACCAGTTCAACCCTAGTTGGGGAATCCAACTGTAAGACTCGGTTAACTGAAAATCGGGAGATTTGAGGTCGTAGTTTTGCCAAAAGGTATAGATGATGAGTGCGAGATCGACAAAACTAACGCCAAAGGCGTACCAGCGGACTGTTTTACCCTGTTTGTCTGGCAGGATTGGAATGAGCAGAGACGCTACCAGGGGCAGCAGGGTAATCGTGGTTAACCAAGGAAATTGCGTAATCATTTTTGCAAGTTACACAAGGGCGTGGGTGTACAGGCGTTCAGGGTTGTCATTCGGTCAACAACCTTTACTTAATCCGTTAAGGAGCCCACTTAATCCCAAGTGGAGGACTGACTTGGAAGCCAGTCGCGCTTGAAATTTCTGATTGAGCTAGTCGGGGCAGTCGCTAGGGCGTTCTACATGTTGAGATGTGAAGGAGTAGCGGCATTTCGTGAACCCAGAATCGTTCCTTGACAGACTAAGCTAACGTCAAGCGGTAAATCTGATGAGGATTTGTACCTATTTCTATGTTACCCAGTTTTGTTAAGTTTATTGAATGCAAAATCGAGAAATATGACGAATCAGCAATAGATATTTCTAAGGAATTTGATGGAAAGGGATTGATTGTTGCCGATAAAGCCTTGATTTGTCGAGGTTTACGCGGTTTTTGAGGGCGGCGCGATCGCCTCGTACCGATTAGGGGTTCTTATGGTTTTGTTAAGGAATCTTGAGTCTTGACTCCGCTTCGCCTAGGCTTTTAGCGACAAATCGCCATTTTCCCAGGAGATCTATGCCGAAAATTGCCAGTGACGCAGTTTGGCAGCAAGCGGAGTTATTAATGCAACCTGCCTTTATCCGTTTGGTGGCGAATATTGGTAAGCAGTTGGAGCAATCGACCTGGCGCGGGGACTACCAGGACGTGCAGGTGTGGCCTGAGGGGGTGGATGAGCGGACGAAGGCAACGGTGCAGGAACTCCGGCAGCGGCTTGAAACGGCGACGGGGGATGCGGCGATCGCCCTGCAACAGCAGCTTGATCAGTTACCGGGAACCTATCCGGGCTATCACTTGTGTTTGACCCACGGTGAGCACGAGGTGCGGGTGGATATTTGGGCTTTGTGTTACCAGGTGTGTTTTCGGGATTATGACGCGGCGACTGGAACGTCGCGATCGCGGGGCTTTGGGCAGCCTGCCAGTACTAGCGTGGAAATTGACGCTCAACTCTTTGACGCAGATGGCGACGTGGATTGGAATCAACTGGATACCAAAGCGCGGCAACTGGTTGACCGGATTTTTGCCACCTTGCCCATGGATTAAACTTGTCCACGGATTAAACGACTCGGTTGCTCAACCCAGCGAGTTAAAGTCTGCCTTTGATGGCTTGGGCCTGGATGGCGGTAATGGCGATCGTGTTGACGATATCTGGCACAGTGCAGCCCCGACTGAGATCGTTAACGGGTTTTTTCAAGCCTTGCAGAATGGGGCCAACGGCGACTGCCTTAGCCGATCGCTGCACGGCTTTGTAAGTATTATTCCCCGTGTTTAGGTCGGGGAAGATGAAGACCGTCGCGTGGCCGGCGACTTTGCTGTCGGGCAGTTTGGTTTTGGCCACACTGACATCCACCGCCGCATCGTATTGAATTGGCCCTTCGATCGCCAACTCAGGGTATTGGTCACGGACAAGGCGAGTTGCTTCTTTGACCTTATCCACATCTTCGCCTTTGCCCGATTCCCCCGTGGAGTAGGACAACATGGCCACGAGGGGGGTAATCCCAAAGGTGCGGGCGGTTTGGGCAGAGCTGACGGCAATGTCGGCGAGTTGTTGGGCGTTGGGGTTGGGGTTGACGGCACAGTCGCCATAGACCAACACCCGATCTTCTAAACACATGAGAAAGACGCTGGACACAATGGAGCAGCCGGGCAGGGTGCGGATGAATTCCAGGGCGGGGCGAATGGTGTGGGCGGTGGTGTGGAGAGCACCGGAGACCATGCCGTCGGCCAGATCTTTGTAGACCATCATGGTGCCAAAGTAGCTGACATCGTGCATCAGGTCGTAGGCAAAGTCTTTGGTGATGCCTTTGTGTTGCCGGAGGGCGTAGTAGGTGTCGGTGAAGTCCTGGTGCCAGTCGGAGGTGAGGGGATCGACGATCGCGGCGCTGTCGAGGTTGAGGCTGGCGGTGGCGATCGCTTCTCGAATTTTGGCTTCGTCACCGAGGAGGGTAATGTCTACCACGCCCCGGCGCAGGAGGATTTCGGCGGCCCGGAGAATGCGCTCATCGTGGCCTTCCGGTAAGACGATGTGTTGTTTGGTGGCTCTGGCCCGTTCAATCAGTTCGTACTCAAACATGATCGGGGTGATGCGATCGCTGCGGGAGATGGCAATGCGCTCGGCGAGTTTGGAAGAGTCCACGTTTGATTCAAAAACACCCAGGGCTGTGGCAATTTTGCGCTCGTTGTCGGGGGTAATCTCGGCGCGGACGGAGTTGGTTTTGGTGGCGGTCTCAAAGGTGTCGGTATCGACGCTGAAAATGGGGACAGTCCAGCGGGTGTAGCCATCTAACAGTCGCTGCACCGACGGCGCAGGCGGAATGCCCCCGGTGAGGATCATGCCTGCAATGCTGGGATAGTTTTCGGAAAAGGCGGAGGCCACGCAACCTAGAATAATGTCGGCGCGATCGCCAGGAGTGATGACTAAACTGCCTTCTTGCAAATGTTCGAGGACGTGGGGCACTTGCATCGCAGCGGCTTTAAAGACCGAAACTTCGCGGTTGAGTTGACTCCCATCACCATGAATCAATTTGGCGTTGAGCGATCGCGCAATTTCGGCGATCGTGGGCTTGGCTAAAAACTCCTCATCGGGTAACACAAACACTGGGTCTTCATAGGGCCAAACGGCGGCCAGTTCCGCTTTGATGGTGTCGGCAATGGCGGGTTTGACGCGGTTGATGATCGTTGCTACCACGCTGCATCCTTCTTCTTCGTAGGCTTCGTGCTCGGTGCGTACGGCCCCGACGAGTTCTTCTGGGGTTTTGTTGTAGCCGCTGGCCACAATGAGGATGGGGGCAGATAAATGTTTGGCGACGCGGGTATCGAAGTTGTCAACCAGGGCCGGGTCAATATCCGTGGGGTTGATGCCCTCACACACGACAAACTCGCACTGGGCCTCCAAGGTTTTGTACTTGGCAATGACCAGTTTCAGGAGGTCTTCAAATTTCCCTTCTGCGGCCAGTTTGCGGGCCGTGTGGTGGGTCATGGCGTAATGCATCTCGTAGGGCACATCCAGGTGATACCGCCGCCGCACTAATTCAATGTCGTTGTCGGGTTGTTCGCCGTCATGGATGACAGGCCGAAAAAAGCCCAGTTTTTGAACCCGTTTAGACAGGAGTTCCATAACGCCCAGCAGCACAAGGGATTTGCCGCTACCGGGTTCGATCGCTGAAATGTATAAATTCCGCAGCATGAGACGGGTTCCTGAATCACAACAGGCTAGCCTTTCGCCTCAAGAATACGAGGTCTTGTTCCGGGCGTTTCGGATTTTTCATGCTTTCTTCAGGCTAACAAGTCCGATTAGACGGGCAAGGGGTGAAAGCATTCGCTAACCGATGATAACTTTCCACAGGGCTGAGCTGAGGGCCATCATGGCGATCGCGTGGGGGGCATTTTTCCACAGAGATTGGCGGGAAATTTTGAGCAAGAGCAATAAACTGAGCCAGAAGGCGGCGATCAGTGTGGTGGCTTGTAAAAAATCAACAACCGCAGGATGGGCTACGGCGATGGGCAAATCCCACGGGCCACCCCCAAAGGTGGCAGCGGTAACGGGGAGAATGCGTCCGGCTTCGGTGAGCCAAAGCTGGAGGTAATAGGCCAGGTTTGCCCCCAAAACAAGGGGTAAGTACCCATAGGCGACTTCGACCAGGGGCCGGGGTTTGATGGTGCGGTGGGCTAGGTGCATCCCCTGATGGGCGATCGCCACCACGCTGCCGGGTAGAAGCAAAGCCCCACAAGCGGCGATCGTATGAAGCCCAAAGTGATCAAGCTCGTTAGCATGGCCGAGGAATTGGGCGATCGTGGGCAAGGTATGCAAGAATACCGCCCCAAACAACAAAAATAGGAGGCATACCTCCGCCGGACGGGGGGTATGGGTTGTCCAGAGTTCGATGCCGGGAGGCCGCAGGTTAAACTCCACTGACCGATGGGGACAAGCCTTGAGACAGGTCATGCACAGCACACAGTCTCGGTTATCGGCGAGTTGGGCCGGATGGGAATATAGGGGACAGCCGTCCGTGGCTTGGCCTTCGCCCTTTTGTGGCCCGCCTTTGTAGCATTGGTAGGTGGTGCAGGAGGCGGAACAGATCCCTTGTTGGGCGCGGAGTTCGGTGATGGCGAGTTTGGCAAAGAGGCCATTCATGCCGCCAATGGGGCACAAATACCGACACCAAAACCGTCGCTCAAACAGCATGGAAAACAGCACTGCGCCTGCTGTAATCAATAGCAGCAAGCAGCCTGAGAGATAGGCTGTATTTTCTAACTGCCATAACTCTTCCCATAGCAAAATCAGGGTAAACAGGCCAAAGAGAAACCACCCGCCCCATTTTTCGGCTTCTTGCCGGGGCCAGGGCAACAGTTTGCGGGGATAGAGCCAGAGGGAAAGCTTTTGGGCAATTTCGCCGTAAATCATGAAGGGGCAGACGGCACACCATAAGCGCCCGACAAAGGGAAAGGCGAGTAAAATCAGGGGCCACCACCAGGCCCAAAAGAAGTTGAGGGCGATGTTGCGATCGCGGCTTTGGGGGCCAAAGAGCAGAATGCCTACAATGACGGCAAACAGGCCGAAGGTCAAGCCATAGTTGAGGCGATCGGGATACCACGGACTGCGGAGAAATTGCCGCAACTTAGGATAGGCATTTAGTAAATTCACCCGAAATTGCTTGCCCTTATTACCAGTGGCCCAAAAGACTTCTTCGGTGAGATCCTGGCGATCGCCGAGTTGGCTGACCGCTCGTTCTACCAAGTTTTCAAGTTCGGTTAAGTTGCCCGGAAAGTCATAGCCCTGCAAGCGGCGGAGGGCTTCGGGGGTGACTTTGGGTTTGGGCAGATTGCGTGCCCGACAAATGAGACTCAGATAATACTCAACTTGGGCGGCAATATCAGCTTTGCGGACGCGCAGGGGCGAGATTTTGATGATGTGGCCCATGACCCCTTTTTTTTCGAGGTCGGGCAGTACCCGTTCCGAGGTGATTAAAATGCGGGCTTCGCAGCGACGGGGACTGGCGGGTGGGCCACCTTCCCGTTGAATGGGGGTATATTCCCCCGTGGTGAGGAGGGTGACAAATTTGTTTAGCAAGTCGGGGGGCAAATCTTGCACGTTGTTGAGCAAAAAGGTGCCTGTTCCCACCCATTCCAACAAGCCCGGTTTGCCCCCGGCTCGCCCAAACACGTCGGCCCCGCTGGCCTGCAAGGTGTCGCAGTTGACTTTGATCATGGGTTCGTGGCGGGTGGCTGACCCAAAGTGGATAAGCGCCGCGATGTTGTCTTTGCCTAAGCCCGGTTCCCCAAAAATTAAGACGGATTGGCGATCGCCCTGGGCTTGGCGAATGGCCTGCCGTTGCCGCACGGCATAGCGACTGTTCCCCACAATCCCGCGCCGAACTTTGGGGACGAGGTAGGGCCGGAGGGCAGCTTGGCGATCGCGCTCGTAGGTGAGTTGGGCGGAGACTTGATCGAGGGCAGTCACCAGTTGCCGCGATAGGCTTTGGCTAATTTCGGGGTATTGCTGCACCAGAGCTAAAAATTCAGCACGGGGGATGCGCCACACGTCGCAGTCTGACAGGGTGATAACCGTTTGCGCGATCGCCTCGTCGAGTAACAACTCTTTGAGGGGAAAGACCGAACCGGGCAATAAACTGACGGCTTGGGCGGTGCTGGTTGGACTGGTGCGATAACTTTCTAAGCGTCCCGATCGCAAAATGTAGAGGGCATCGGGTGGGGTGTCTTCGAGGACAATCCGCCGATTGGCCTGTAGCGTTTGGACTTCGGCAGCGGTCGCGATCGCCTGTAAAACCGCAGTGTTCAGCGTTCCAAAGACGGTGTGGGCCTGCAACCAACTAACCTGGGCCGCGTTGTCCATGCCGTTCCTCCAATGCGATGGTGCAAGCGCCGGATGGACGTTTCACCTCCCGTTGGGCTGGGGCTAGGCCATCAAAGCGCCATAAACGAATAGAAAGCCCCTTGTACAAATTCTCGACAATGCCGAATTCTTGCACAAAGGACTTCCTAACAGACCTTATTGCTTCTAATCAAGCGCAAATCGTTTTATGCCGAAACAGGATTAGTAGATGGAGCAAATTGCTTTGTCACCTTTCATCTTGATCAGCCCTTCATCGCCATTGATGACGAAAGGTACCATTTTGTCGCCCACCATCCGAACGAGCTTGAGCTTGGCATACAAGCACTTGCGGATGTCTTCGGCCCAAACTTTGATATCGCTGCCAATGCCGTATTTGTCAGTGATGGGGGTGTCAGCCAGGGTGTCATCCTTGACGATCGCAACATCGATGGGCAAGGTGAACCGGGCGGGGTGTACAGGCGGGGTGGGTAGGGTGTGGCTCTCAACCCCAGTCAAGGTTTCACCTGGTAATACTTCGGTAACCGCAGTGGGCACAGCCGCCGCAGGCAGAGACGATGCCGCAACTACGCCAGCAGCCCCAAGAACGGATAAAACGCGCATGTTCATCTTTTGTCAACTCCTCTCAAAAACCATATTGACAACTGAAAAACTAGAGAGTCTGGTTTGCTAACTCAGTTGCTCCTCTATTTCTACACTCTCTATACTAAAAACACAACTAGCTTAAATAGAGAAGTTATGCAGACGGGCCAATTGCCACGGCCTCCACGCTTCCCTTTGACCCCTTTACCAACTGATTTGCGATCGCTCGTGCAGCACGCGATGGTACACGGCTTCCGTCTGCTGTGCGAGTTTTGACCAGTTGAAGCGGCGTTCCAGATCTTCGTAAGCATTTTCAACTAACCACAGCATGTAGTCAGGATTTTGCAAGACTTCGATAATGCCCCAGGCCAGGGAATCGGGGTTGTTTGTCCAGGTGACGATCCCAGACTTGGCATGGCGCACAATTTCGGGAAACCCCCCGGTATCGGAGACAACCACAGGCACCCGAGCGGCAAAATTTTCGAGCACGACAATCCCAAACGGTTCATACAAGCTGGGGAAGACGGCACAGTCTGCAATCACCCGGAATTTGTTTAGGTCCTCATCGGACATGAAGCCGGTAAAGTAGCACTGCTCCCAAACGCCAAACTCCCAGGCTTGGCGCTTGAAGTCATCTAGATTGCCGCTACCGATTAAGACGAACTTGACCTGATCTTGCAAGGCCGCCCGAATTCTGGGGATCGCGGCCAGCAGCACCGATATCCCTTTTTCATAGGTCATCCGCCCGACGTAGTACACAATCTTTTCCTGGTCATGGGCAAACTGTCGCCGAAAGGCCAGCTCATCGAAGGGGGCACACAGTTTGCGTTCGGGATGGATGCCGTTATAAATCACGTCAATTTTGTCCCACGGCACCCCCAAAACGCGCTCTACTTCCAGGCGCATGTAGCTGGTGCAAACGATAATCCGCCAGGCTTCAAAGGTTAGGGTGCCTTCTTTGCTGCTGACGTAGTGTTGGGCTTCGGTGTAAATGCCGTTATAGCGGCCATGCTCGGTGGCGTGGATGGTGGCGACGAGGGGTATTTTGAACAGGTGTTTCAGGGCGATCGCTGCATCTCCCACTAACCAATCGTGGGCGTGAATTAACGCAAAATCCCCTTCTTCTTGGATCAGTTTGCCGCCATGTTGCCCCATGCTGTCATTCATGTTGGCAACCCAATGGAAAAAATCCTGACTGGGTGCAACTTTGACTCGGTGGATGTGAATCCCTTCAACAACTTCGTAGCTGGGAGCTTGGCCAAACTCCACGGTAATTAAATGAATCACATGGCCGCGCTTCACCAGTTCTGGATAGAGCTCCGCCACATGACGCGCTATGCCACCGACGATGCGCGGTGGAAACTCCCAAGCCAATACCAGAACCTTCATCAAGTGTGTGATCCCTGTGTTTGACCTAATCTTACTCAACTTTATCCGTCTCAGCACGTAGGGCGAAAAACCCTAGAACTGGCAATGGGGGAAGGGGCGGTGTTGCGGTGTCTGGTGCGGGTGGCGTTCCAATAGAGTGGCGACAACTTTACGATGGTGGCGCAGAGCGGTGGGGGCGGCAAATTTGACGACGGTGGCGATCGCCCCGCCCAACGGCAAGCGCAACCTCCCCATTGTGCCCGAATCAGCCCGAAAAACGAACGCTCTCGTCCGATTTCAAAAACGCCGTCCCAGTAATCGTTGTTTCACGCCCTCGGCAATTTTTTGGCCTAAATATTCTGGAATGATGCTCTCATTTGGCCCCAACAGATACAGAATGAGCCGCGTCCGCCCCCGCCACACCAATAAATTGGCATTTACCACCATCAAATCTTCTTGCCAAATGGCGTACATCACTTTGTAAAACAACCCCGGTTGGTTATCCGCTTCAATCAGCAACGCCGGCAGATGAAAAACGGGATCAACATAAAACTCCGTCTCGACCTGCTCCAACCCGGCATCCAGGTTAAACTCGACTGCCAGCATTTCCTCGACTTCAAACCGTCCGGCCAGGGCTTCCCGAATGGCCCGACACACGTTCTCTGCCGTTTTATCCGTTAACGCTTTCCCGCTGCGCGATACGATCAATTTAATAAACACGAGCATGGGCGGGTAAATCTGGCCATACAAACTCAGGCTGTGGATCGTGAGGCCGTAGGCTGCCAACACCCCAAAAATGTCGCTCAATAAAAAAGACTGATTGCGGTAAGCAAAGTGCAGTGCGCTTTTACTGCCTTCGGGCTTCAACTCAATGACGGCCTGTTTCGTCTTATAAAGGTGATAGGCTAGTCGTAAGTTTTGCAGTTGAATTTCGCTACTAACAAATTGCTCGTAGAATTGCGGAAACGCACGATTAAAGCGTTTCAGTAATGCGATCGTCGATGACTTTAAGCCTAAAGCCATAATGTCGATAAGTGCGCTAGTGCAGGTCGCCTCGGTCTGATATGCAATTGCTGATCCTAGAGTTATCACCCGAGAAGCTTTAACTCTAAACCAATTTAGGGTGCTTTGGCACGCCTTTCTTGGTTGGATTCTGGAAAAGCACAGGATTCTGGAAAAGTATAGATGTTTTCTTGATTTGTCGCCCGATTTCTCCCCAGGGAAATCCGAAGGGAGCAATGCGCTAGCAAGGATGGGGGCTATACTAGCAATACTGTGATTTAACTTCTATTTCGCTTACATGGGTTTTTGGAAGAGCCTGTTCAGTACGGCTGATGCCTCTACGGCCTCTCGGAGCTTCGCGATCGCACAAGATGGTGAAGAGGGCGCGGGCGATCGCACCTCCCAAATTTTCTTTAGCACCGAGCGCGAAATCGACCTCTATGAATTAGAAGAACTGTGCGATGCCGTTGGTTGGTCACGGCGACCGCTCCGCAAAGTCAAAAAAGCCATCCAGCACAGCTTTTTGGTCGTCTCCATGTGGGAACAGCGAGGTACCCAGAAACGACTGATCGGCTTTTCCCGCGCCACTTCCGACCACGCTTTCAACGCCACTATCTGGGATGTCGTTGTCCACCCCGACTTCCAAAGCAAAGGTCTTGGTAAAGCTCTGATGAAGTATGTCATCAAGAAATTACGGAGCGAAGATATCAGCAACATTACGCTGTTCGCCGATCCCCACGTTGTGGATTTCTATCGTCGGCTCGGTTTTATTTCCGATCCTGAAGGGATTAAAGGCATGTTCTGGTACCCAGACTAAACCGTGAATCTCACCCTGGCTTTTCCCTCCGTTGCAAGGTCTAGCCGCTTCATTTGACTTTGTATTCTGCCCTGGCTAGCACAAGTTAGTCGGGGCAGTCTTTTAAGCACGGCACCCATATTGTCGGCAAATTTTTCTTTGACTAGAGCCTTGTGCCTGCGAAGGTTGGTTCCCTTGGCTGCTTGGTCTTGGTTTTCACAAGTGAGAACAAGCTTGCTAACTAGATTGCGCGATCGCCGCCCCACAGCACAAAACACACATCGGTCAACTGTACCTAGATGGTCAGTCTGACAGTTAAAAACTGCACTCAGCTATCAGTTTCCCATCTATGCCATTTTGCGGAGGCCGATGTGGAATTACAAGTTATTTGCCGAACTTGTCTTTATTTTTTGACAAAGATCGGATAAAGCAGCTTTACAAATTTGTTCCTCGCCGTAATATACTTTTTTACGAAGGTAAAAACACGCAAATCGCTCTTCTACCCAATCAAATAGGTCATTTGGCAAACAGCTTGAAACCCATAGAGACACCAAACAATTAAATGTCTCATCATCTGTATTTTCTGTTACATTTATGGCTTTTCATAATAGTTCCGGTTTTGATTAGCATCGCCAGTTTGACTGTAATTGTCATTGCGTGGTTTTCGCGTCAAATTATCGAAAGGTTTTCCCAATCCGCTTGATTTTTGTGAACGATCATCACGTTGATCTTCAAAGAGAATACTCACGAAAAGCCATGCCCGGTGCTGTGTGCGTATCCCAAAACTCTAGCTCCGATATTGACAAGCAACAATAGCTCTATTTACAAGAGGATGAACAGTTTGAATATTCGATCTAGCCACTCCTCGAAGTCTATACTTCGAGTTGTTATGGTTGGCCCCACTCTAGAACAACAAGGTGGCATGGCAACAATTGAACAACTCATTATGCGACAGCCCTATGAGGATGTTGATATCCAACATTTAGCCTCCCATGATGAAGGTACAGTTGTTCACCGCTTATTAGTCTTCTCATCAGCCTTATTCCGATTTATTTTACTTCTAGTTGCGCAACGAGTTGATATTGTTCATTTCCATGTATCTGAACGTGGGAGTGTTGCGCGTAAAAGTTTATTGGTGTGTTTAGCAAGACTATTCCGTAAGCCAGTTGTAATGCATACTCATGGTTGCGAGTTTCATGTATTTTATGAGCGCTTGCCCTCTTTTCTTCAACATATTGTTGTGCGGATCTTTCAATCCTGTGCGTATGTCATTACCCTTTCTCAAAGTTGGAAGCAGTACTACGAAACTCAGCTCAGTTTGCCTCCAGAGCATGTGATCGTCTTGCACAATCCGGTAGAACTGCCTGAACAATTACCCGAGCGTAAAGGCAATTCAACAGTTCGTTTTGCCTTTTTGGGGCGCGTTGGACAGCGAAAGGGGGCTTTTGATCTAATCAAAGCCTATGCTCAGCTATCACCAGAACACAAGCAATGTTCCGAGCTTACTCTTGCTGGAGATGGTGTTGTTGAACAAGCCCATGAAATGGTGAAAGAATTGGATCTGGAAGATCAAGTCAGTGTATTAGGCTGGATTAATCCAGAAGAGCGCAATCAATTGCTGCAATCAGTCGATGTCTTTGTCTTACCTTCCTACAATGAAGGATTACCGGTAGCGATGTTAGAGGCTATGGCTTGGGGGCTACCGGTGATTACTACCCCTGTTGGTGGTATTCCAGAAGTTGTTACCCATGCTAAGGACGGTATATTGGTGCAACCAGGAAATCTAGAACAACTCACGGGATCTTTAGAAAGGTTAATTGAGGATGAAGAATTGAGATTAAAGATGGGAAATAATGCTAGAAGTCGCGTTACTCCGCTTAGTTTAGATACTTACTATGTTGCACTGGCTGGTCTTTACTGGAGTGCTGGCGGTCACAAGGTTATATCCAAACAGATGGTTGATGGTTCAAGACCTACTAGACCGATAGTGGATAGTCACTCAAAAGCTAATCTCTAGAGTTATATAAAGTATTGGACATGTCAGAAAAATGCGATTTACCGCTCGTTAGTATACTAATCAATAACTATAACTACGGGCGGTTTTTGTCTGAGGCGATCGAGAGTGCGCTGAACCAGACTTATCCAAATATTGAAGTGATTATTGTTGATGATGGTTCAACTGATAATTCTAGAGAGGTGATTAAAGCATATGGCGATCGCATCAAATCAATTCTTAAAGAAAATGGTGGTCAGGCTTCTACTTTTAATGCAGGTTTTACAGCGAGTAATGGTCAAATAATTTGTTTTTTAGATTCAGACGACCAGTTCATTTCTACAAAGATTATGAGCGTGGTTGATGCTTTTCAGAAGCACCCTGAAATTGGTTGGTACTTTCACGAATTACAGTTTTTTGGTGAAAATATTGAACAGAGTCACCCAGAAAAGACCCCAGATTATTCTGGAATATATGACCTACAACCCTGTATGGAGAATGGAAAACTAAGGGGCTGCTTACCTTTCGAGGTTGACACTGCAACATCTGGTATTAGCTTCAGCCGTTCTCTACTAGAAAAAATTTTGCCCATGCCTGAGGTTATTCGCATTACCAGTGATGACTACGTTAAATATGCAGCTTTAGGTAGTAGTACTGGATTTATTTCATTTCAGTCTCTAGCGTTACAAAGAATTCATGGCAATAATGCCTACACTGCAAGATCAAATGTTGGCTACTTGAAGGCTAAAATCCAATTCTTGACTGCCAATAGTCTAAGAAAAAATTTTCCTAAGCTATCCAAGTTTTCGAATAATTTAGTCGCAATGGGTATCAGTATTTCTTGGTGGCTTAAAGGTGTCGAAGATGAGTTGCAGGAGCTACTAAAAGATTATCTATCCACTACTACGCTAAGAGAAACTATAGAAATATATATAAAAGCAGGTTATTACAGATTTGTGCGTCACTATCTCAATAATATAGGGTTTATTCGATGAATCCAGCCCTAAATCTATTCGAGAAATGGTTTGCGATCTTTTCACTAATTTTCCTGACTGGAATCTTACGATGGGCCAGCCTATTTGTTTCTCCTGATGCAAAGGCAATTTCTACTAACTCATTTAATCCTTTTGACTCAATTAATTCGCTCTTTCAATACGCGATTTATGGACTTTCGCTTTTTTTCTTAGTTGCCCGTAAAAAAACTTCTGTTCGTACTATTCAAGATAATCTGCTCATTTGGGCACTTCCAATGATGACCATCATGTCATTTCTATGGTCAGACTTCCCAGATGATTCTCTGCGAAAAGGTATTACAACGATTCAGACAAGTTATTTTGGCTTATATTTTTCCTCCCGCTTTACCCTGAAACAACAGCTCCAAATACTTGCCTGGGTGTTTGGTGTGGTTGCTGTTTTATCACTTCTGTTCGGAATTGCATTTAGAGGTGCGGCTATAGAAGCAGGCGCGAATGCTGGAGCTTTTCGAGGCCCTTTTACTCAAAAAAACTTACTAGCCCGTATAGCTGTTTTGGGGGCGATCGTATTTTTAGTCAATGCCTTACAAGAGCGACGCAGAAAATTTATTTTGTGGGGAGGGTTTTTTGTTAACGTTCTATTAATTTTACTGTCTACATCCAAAACAGCTCTATTGCTGCTGTTAATGATTTTATTTTTGCTCCCTCTCTATAAAGCTTTGCGATGGAAGACAACAAAGGTCATTCCGATCGTGATATTCGTCATTTTAGTAGGAGGTAGTATTGCCGCTATGGTTCTTGCAAATTGGGAAAGTTCCCTGAGTGCACTTGGTCGTGATCCTAGTTTGAGCGGGCGAACTGGTTTATGGGAAGCTTCAATTGAAAAAATTCTTGAGCAGCCTTGGTTTGGATATGGTTATCAAGCGTTTTGGCGAGAGGGAGGTGGCGCAGATAGTATTTGGCAGCAAGAAGGATATAAACCACCTCACGCTCACAATGGCTTTATTAATATGCCATTAGACCTAGGTTTAACTGGTCTATTCCTATTTGGGGCAGTGCTTGCTGTGAACTATATTCGTTCAGTGAGGTGCTTGCGTGTAGGAAAAACAATGTTGGAATTGTGGCCAATATACTATATTACTTTCTTTTTTATGTATAACCATAGTGAAAATACCATTATTGAACATAATTCAATTTTTTGGGCTTTATTAGTCGCAGTAACATCATCGATTAAAAAACATAATTATATGCAAGTATTGCAGAGTCAAATAGATGCTAAAACTACAGGCCACTAAGTAGCTATACAACTGATTATGAAGATTGCAATTTTTTTAATGGATTTAGGTGGTGGTGGCGCAGAGCGGGTCATGCTCAATCTTGCTCAGGGCTTGATGGATAAAGGGATAGATGTTGAGCTTGTTTTAGTAAAAGCTGAAGGCCCTTATTTATCGCAGTTGACTTCTGGGATAAAAGTTATTTGTTTAAATAGCCCTCGTTTAATTTCTAGTTTGCCAGCTTTAGTTCGTTATTTGAGGCAGACTAATCCGGAAGTCTTGATTTCAGCCTTGGAAGATACAAATTTTGTTGCTCTTTGGGCTAAAAAAATTGCAAATGTTTCTACTCGAGTATTTGTAACGGTTCATAACAACTTATCTTATGAATCGCAAAATTCAATTCAGCTAAAGCGGCGGTTAACCCCTCTTTTAGTGAGATGTTTTTATCCTTGGGCTGACAAAGTTGTGGCCGTATCATCTGGTGTTGCTAAAGATCTTGTATTTTTAGGTGTTCCTGAAAATAAGATTCACTATATCTATAATCCGATTGTCACAACTGAACTGCTTGAGAAGGCGCAAGCCTCTATAGATCATCCTTGGTTTTGGCCAAATCAGCCTCCAGTTATTTTGGGTGTTGGGCGGCTCACAAAACAAAAAGATTTTTCAACGCTGATTCGTGCTGTTGCCTTAGTCAAGAAACATCGCTTGGTGCGCTTGATTTTGTTAGGTGAGGGGGAGGAGCGATCTAATTTAGAGTGTCTAGTTCAAGAGCTAAACTTGACAGAGGATGTGGCTTTTTTAGGCTTTGTTGATAACCCATACCAATATATGAAAAGGGCTTCAGTTCTTGTCTTATCCTCGGTTTGGGAAGGATTTGGAAATGTTTTAGTTGAAGCGATGGCAACAGGTACTTCTGTGATCTCAACTGATTGTCCGAGTGGGCCTGCAGAAATTCTAGATTATGGAAAATATGGACAGTTGGTACCAGTGAAAAATGTTGATGAAATGGCAAGCGCCATTCTCAAAACTTTAGAAAACCCGATTGAATGTGAGATTCTCAAAAAGCGAGCGTATCAGTTCACATTAGAGAGTGCAGTAGAACAATATACTAATGTAATGACTGCCAACAGCTTAGCTTGAAGTGTCAGAATATGGTGTGAAGCTTACAGTCTAACTAGGAAAGAATAATTATTTTGTATTGTATTTAGGTCGCACTTATTAGGCTGAAAATTAAATGGTTTCAGGAATTTGAAGGTTGAAATAAGACGCTTGATTTTATTGAAGAGCTGTGTGAAGAAGCCTAGGATGTTTTGGTAGGAATTGGGTTTCTGGAATGGGTATTCTTTTGAGGAGTTTTGATGAAAATGCTCGCATTCTTTAGATGAGAGCTAAATTTGGATATTTAAGGTGAAGAGTGAGACATTATGTTGGTATTCATTATTCCTGTTAAAAGTAAGCAAACTGCAACTTCTTGGCCAGAATTATGCAAGTTATTTGAGCGATCGCTGCGGGCAGTTTGTAACCAGACTTCCTCTGATTTTAAGGTATTGGTTGTCTGTAATGAACGCCCAGAAACCACGTTCGAACATCCCAATTTGGAATATTTAAGCGTTAACTTTCCTGTTCCCGAACCTAATTACAACGCAAGGGTTGATGATCGTGCTAAGCGAGTTGTTGCGGGTCTTCTAGCAGTAAGAAGATGGAATCCTAGCCATGTAATGTCTGTAGATGCAGATGACTGTATCAGCCGTAGTATTGCTGAATTTGTGAATCAGCATCCTGACCGTAATGGCTGGTATGTTAACAGTGGTTATGAGTATGAAGAGGGAAGTAATAAGGTCTCAGTTCGGCGTAAGGATTTCCACAAGATTTGTGGCACCTGCAACATTATTAACTACCGACTATATACCCTACCCAGTGAAATGACCTCGTATCATGAACTGAGTGGGTATGATCGCTTTCTTGGAGGTCATCCACTTGCTAAAGGAGATTTGGCAGAACGAGGTACTCCAATTGAACCCTTGCCATTTCCGGGTGTAGTCTTTGTTCGCGATCGGGCTGGTGAAAGCGTGTCTATGCAGGAGAGCTTCATCGCTAAGTTTCAGCGTAACCCTAGGGAGTTGCTGCGGGGTGTCAAGAAAGCCGTTTTAGCGCCGCTTAATGAGCAATCTCTAACCCAAGATATTCGAGATGAGTTTAGTCTAACTCCCCTGCATTGAAGGATAAAAATGCATACAATGTGCTGATTTTTTGAGGAGTCTGAATACGATGTTGGCTTTCATTATTCCACTCAAAAGTTCTCAGGTTTCTGGCTCCTGGGAGTTAGTTTGTCAGCTATTTGAGAGAACGCTACGTTCTGTTTGTAATCAGACATCATCTGACTATCAGGTGATTGTTGTCTGCCACGAGAAACCAGAAATTAGTTTTGAAGTGTCTCAGGTCAGTTATCTTCAGGTTGATTTACCTCTGCCTGGTGCTGAGTATGCCAGTAAGGAAAAAGATAAAATGCTAAAAATGCAGATTGGCCTTTTAGAGGCAAAAAGGATAGGTGCTTCTCATGTCATGTTTGTAGATGCTGATGATTGTGTTAGTAATCGCTTAGCAGATTTTGTTAGTCAAAATTTGAAACAGAATGGCTGGTTTTTTGATCAAGGTTATGATTATCAGGAAGATATAAAATCATTGCGAATTCGCAACAAAAACCTTCATTTAAGGACGAATACTAGTCATATTGTTCGATTGGATTTATTAGAGCCTGAAATGAAATTGCAGCCTGATCAAGTTAAGCGCGGTGACTGTGTTTTATATCATATCGATACGGCGGCTATTCTGAGCGATCGAGGTAGTCCGCTCAAGCCACTACCGTTTAGAGGCGTTATCTACATCACAGATAATGGAGAAAATATGTGGTGGAGCCAAAGTGAGATAAATCGAAACTTTAATCTAAAAGCTACGACAACTGCTTTTTTGAAGAGGCTTTATCAGTTTTTGATTACGAAGCCTGTTACATCATCTATCCGTGATGAATTTAGCTTATATGCAATTGAGGCTATATGATAAAAACTTGGTTTTTACTGACGCTATAGGCATGTAAGCATAACCTCAAACTAATCATATTATGCCAACTAGACTGGTTATATTTGTTCAGAATAAGTTCGACGCAGAGCAACGTAAGATCATTGCCAATATAGCTTGGCTTGCAGCTGAACGAATTTTCCGTATGGCGGTTGGCTTTTTTACGCTGGCTTGGACAGCTCGATTTTTGGGCGTTGAACAGTTTGGGACACTCAACTATGCATTGGCATTCGTTGCTATTTTTTCGCCGTTAGCTCAACTAGCCTCAGATCAAATTACATTTCGTGACCTTGTTAATGAGCCAGAGGCTAAAGAACGTATCCTTGGTTCAGCGTTCTTGCTGAAATCCTTAGCTGGTCTGATTATCTTTGGGATTTCGGTAGTTGCAGTATCGTTGCTGCAATCAAGTGATCCATTAGTGGTTAAACTTGTTGTTATTGTAGGGGCGGCCAGTTTTTTTTCGGGCTTTAGTGTAATTGAGCTTTGGTTCCAATCAAAAGTAGACTCTAAGTACGTGATTTGGGCCAGAAATAGTTCTTTTGTGTTAGGAACAATTGCAAGGATTATTTTACTGGAACTAAAAGCTCCAATTGCTTTTTTTGCTTGGTTGGTAGTTATAGAAAGTTTACTAAATAGTATTGGATTTATTGTTGTCTTTAGGTGGGCTAACTATCAGATTTTTAACTGGCGATTTGACTGGGAATATAGTAAGAGCTTGATGAAAATTAGCTTTCCACTCATTTTCTCAACACTGGCGATTGTTATATATATGCGGATTGACCTGGTTATGTTGGGGCAGTTGGCAGATACGGAAGCTGTGGGTATCTATTCGGTAGCGGTTAAGCTTTCAGAAATTTGGCCTTTTGCTTCAACTATGATTGTTAAATCTCTAGCGCCATCGATTATTTCATCTAAGGGTGTTAGTGCAAATACTTACTATGACAAGCTTCAAAGACTTTGTAATTTTCAAGCCATATTGGTTTATGCGATTGCGATTCCAATGACGTTTTTATCCACTCCGCTGATCACCTTATTATTTGGTGCGGAATTTGCACCTGCTGGAACAGTTCTATCAATTCACATTTGGTCGTCGATGTTTTTATTTCTTGGTTATGTCAAGGAAATCTGGATTACGACTGAAGGCATTACGTGGTTTGCATTTATATTTACTGTTGCAGGTGCCGCTATGAATGTCTTACTCAATTTCATTCTGATTCCGCCCTATCGAGAAGTGGGAGCTGCGGTAGCTACTGTCATTTCCTATGGATTTGCTGATTACATCATGTGCTTTCTATACCCTCCTGCAAGACGCTTTGGCTGGATGATGACGCAAGCAATGAGCTTAAACTTATTAAAGGTGAAATCTAGTTTTTAGAAAAAGCTAGTAAGACTATCTATGATTGAGAAGTTTAGATGGGATATTGACCGTTATGTGGTGCTACGCCAGAGATCTTGGTTGTTCTTAGTGCTAACCGAACAGGGATTGTGGGCTTTGGCAGAGCATCGGTTTAGTCATTGGGTTCATTATCAGGTTCATATTCCCTTGGTTCGATTAATCTTGAAGACTATAAGTTTGATTTGGCACAAAATAATTGAGATTACGACAGGAATTAGTATCAACTGTGAGGCAAAAATAGGGCAGGGTCTCTATATTGGTCACTTTGGTGGAATATTTGTTAACGGAGACGTCGTCATGGGGGAGAACTGTAACTTGAATCAAGGCGTGACAATTGGATTGGGGGGGAGAGGGGAAAAGCGAGGATGTCCTAAAATTGGCGATCGCGTTTTTTTGGGGCCGGGTGCCAAAGTTTTTGGAGCTTTAACGATTGGTAGTGATGTCGCTATTGGTGCAAATGCTGTTGTTGTTAAAGACTTACCTAGTACTACCGTTGCTGTTGGAATTCCTGCGGAGATCGTTAGTTACAAGGGATCAGGAGATTACATTGTTTATAGATAAGCTGGATACTTAAAGAATAAACTGAAATACACTTCTTACTGTCATGCAAAAGAAATCTACTATTTTAGTTACTGGTGGTGCAGGCTTTATTGGGTCTGCTTTAGTTTCGAAGTTTCAGTCTTTGGAACATAATGTCCATGTGGTTGATAATTTGTCGTTTGGAAATCGAGATTTTTTAGCTATTTCAGCTTCTAACTTTCACGAGATAGACATATTAAACTATGACGAGCTAGTCTCGGCGGTACAAGTAATTGATCCTGATTGGATTATTCACTTGGCTGCAATTCACTTTATTCCTTACTGTAATCAGCATCCGACGGAGGCGGGTCGTATTAATATTCAAGGTACGATTAATGTATTGAATGCTGCCAAAACCCTCAAAAATCTGAAGAAAATCTTTTTCGCATCTACTGCTGCAGTCTATCCCATTTACGGGGGGGCGATCGCAGAAACTCATCGTCCAGAGCCAACGGATATATACGGTATATCTAAACTAGCGGGTGAACACTTGATGAATGAGTTTTATCTGCAAACTTCTATTCCTACTATTATCGGGCGCTTTTTTAATGCTTTTGGTCCCAATGAGACAAATGCTCATGTAATACCTGAAATTCAAAGACAAGTTAATTCAGGAAAAAGAACGATTCAGTTGGGTAATTTTGACCCAAAACGGGATTTTATACATACATCTGATATGGCGATCGCTATATCTCGGTTGTTAGATAAATTTGATAGCGGAATGGATATATTCAATATTGGTAGAGGTATAGAATATTCCATCAAAGAAGTAGTTCGAGCGTTTGAGCAGGAACTAGACGAATCAATTACTATCGAAACTGATCCAAGCCGAGTGAGAAAAGTAGAGCGTATGCATCTACTTGCTGATATTTCTAAGTTGAAAGCCTATATTAATTGGGAGCCTCAAATTAGTCTCAATGAGGGAATTAGAACCTTAATTGAGACGAAGCAGGTTGCATAGCTATTTGCGCTTTTGCAATGAGGTTACCTCTGAACTAAGTGCTAGTGTTTTAGTTGAAACTGAAAGTCGAGAAAAAAATGACTAAAAAGTTGCAAAAAAAGAAGGTTTTATTTCAGCTACCTGTTAAGCTCAAACCTATCTATTATGGTACTCAGGGACGAGTCATTGGAATTCTAAATTACTTTAAAGATCGAAAAGATTATCTGTCTGTAGATATTGTGGCAGCTAATCAATGGCTCAAAGAATCTTACATCACTCCAAAATGGGATGATGAGCAAACCAAAGAAGCCCTTGCATATGATGTAGACAATGTTTTTGTCTACGAAGGCAGTAATAATATTTTTGATTTTGTTTATACTCGGAGTAAAATCTTCTATTATCAGGTACTTCTCAGAGAACAAATGCCTATCGATATTGATTTCTACTCGCCTCCGGGTTATGTCAATTATGTTCGTTCACTGGCAAGTCGAACTAACTACGATTTTGCTTGGATCAATACAGTTAATTTTGCTCATTTGGCTACAGTATTTCAGGACAAACAAACCCGAACAGTTGTCGATACCCATGACATCATGTGCCGACTGCGTAAGGTACTTAAGGATGTTCTAAATTACAAAGGGCTAAAGTTTGACTATGACAAAAACTTTGCGAAAGAAGTAGATTTGTTGAATACATTTGATGTTGTCATTTCAGATTCGAATTATGAGTTTTCGACCCTGAAAAACTATTTAAGTGATGAAAAGCTTTGGTCGATTCCTCATCATGTTGATCGATCGAATGGTGGATTAGAATTAACTCCTTATCGGGATAGAGAGTTCAAATATGATCTACTTTTCCTTGGTATGAGCAATCCGCAGAATACGGATGCGATGCAATACTTCATGAGTGAAATTTTTCCGGCGATTGTCAAAGCTCGACCGTCTGTTCGATTGGCGATCGCCGGAAAGATCTCAAATGAAATTGAGAATATCTTCAATGATATTAAAGCAGATAAAAATCTGTTGAAGAACATTGACTTACTTGGATATGTTCCTGATTTGTCCGAGCTTTACTGTCAGGCCAGAGTCATGGTTTGCCCTGTACGTACTGGCGGAGGGACAAATATGAGAATGGTTGAAGCGATGTCTCATTTCCTGCCTATTGTAACAACACAACAGTGCGCAGGCGCTCTTTCCATTGAGCATACTGTTAATGCTTTTGTTGCTGATGATCCAGTTCATTACACCGATAATGTTTTGCAATTACTGGCAGATCCATCTCTTGCTCAAACTATATCGGACGCAATCAAAACAACTTATGAGCGGCAGTATTCGAAAAAGGCTATCTATGCCCAGCTAGATTCTCTATTCGGGATAGAGACATCATCTGTATAACCCGGCTTTAGATTTGAAGTGGTAACCATTGGGGATCGCTGTATACAGTATCTTGCTATTAGAAAATTGTATATCTGATGAAAAAGGAGCCCAATCTTTTTGTTCTAGGCTGAAGTAAAAAAGTGGATATTGCTTTACTTGCACCATAGATAGCGTTAGTTATCTATGGTGTAAATGAATTGTTGTTTGTTAGAAAACTAATGCTCTGACCAGGGGGTTGAGATGAAAATTATTGATTTTTCAAAAGCTTTGAGTGTATTGGAGTTGCTAGATTTTCTAATATCGATAGGGAGTTTCAGAGTAGCCAGCCTACTTCATCACTCTAAAAACGTTCATCTGGAACAGTTAGGATAATTAATCCGATTTATTCTGCACCCAACCCTTTCCCTAACCAATGGAAGGAGCTAAGAATTTTGCTTTTGATAAGACCGACAGCGAATAGTAGAAATAATTGTATCCAAAATCAAGTGCTAAAACTCGAGAGTCATTTGATTAAGGCTCAAAGGCTTTGTATGACAATAAAGATCTTATCTTTTTATTGAGTTTTTAACCAGCAAGTTCTACTCGCTGATTTGTCCGTTTTTTTTTGATTAGTTATTTTATTTATTTAGAGTCCGGCATTAAGAGGAATTTATTGGAATGAATGTATCTGTTAAAGTAGAACCTAAAAAACTTTTGATGACATTTGGTGGGCTTAGCTGCTTACTAACACTTTTGCATCTTGTCACGGGCTTTCTTCGTTGGTTGTTCGATCACCCATTAGTGGATGCAACTGGAATCTTTGATGTGGGGGGGGATAGTACGATTCCGACTTGGTATTCTGCACTCATGTTATGTATATGCTCAGCGTTATCTATTTTTATTGGTTGGACTAAGCTGAGAGAGCGAGAAAGATATGGAAAAAAGTGGATAACTATAGGATCTATATTTCTCTTAATGTCAATTGACGAAGTTTCTAGGATTCATGAAACACTTGGCGATACGTTTGGGAAACTTGTTCAAATAAATGACCCCACTGGACTTCTTCATTACGAGTGGGTTATTTTAGGCTTTCTTTTAGTTCTTGGAGTTGCTTTGTATTGCTTGCCCCTGGTTGTCAATCTGCCTCGTGACATAAAAACACTTTTCATCGTGTCTGCGACAGTTTACGTTCTTGGTGGCCTGGGGATAGAGATGATAAACGGAAGAACAGAATACGTCTATGGCTCGCGTACCATCCTTTATGCTGTTGGCACGGGCTTTGAAGAGTTGTGCGAAATGCTTGGAACTTCGCTATTCATATACTCTTTTGCAGTGTACATAAAAAAGCATGTTGGGGTTCGACTACTTAATATTAACCTTGTTAGTTGAGATTAGGGTTAACGGCTGTTTAATAGCTGTTTATAAAATTATTGATGATTTTCATGCATCTAGAAAATATTGATTGGCTTCGTCTGGGGCAACTACGAAAGCTAGTGCGCTCAAGGTTGTTAATAGGTGACTATCTGTTGTGGTTTATACTTTTTGCCAACTTGGCTGTTACTCAGGTTTGGGAAACCTATTGGCCTGGGGTGGAGTAGCCTGGTTATGCAATAAGCCCAGGTTAAAACGGAATTGTGGGGCGTTAATCGTTACGTCCCAATAACAGCTAACACGATGTCCAACTAGACCTTAGCGCTGTTAGATGGCTTGTTGTGTAATGCTTGCTGTGACACCGCGATCGCGATTTGAACTGTCCTCATTACTTTGCAAGGGGGTGGCTTCACCGCCCTGGGCCAAGGCTGCGGTAGAACAGATGCCAGAACCAGTGCGATCGCCTGAATGCTGGCAAAATGCGTCGATCCCGGAGAGCGAATTTGTTGTGGATGTTACTTTCTATCCCACGCCGAAATGGATATAAGAATACCGCCTGTTTCTAAGATTATCGGCGGGTGGAACTTTAGAATTTTACTTTAAGATAAATAAATATAGAAGAGAGAATTTCTTTTCTATTTATGTATAAGTCGTATATTCCCTTTTGGCGGATGAATAAGTGGCTCCAAAGCCTTGAGTCAAGAGAATGTATTGAGTTTATTGATTTTGCCAAAGGGTTTTCAGTCCTGAGTGTGGTCTTTTATCACTATTTGTTGGGACTGGTGGATAACCCGTGGAGCCACTTCATCTCGTATGGTGGATTTGGCGTTCATATGTTTGTGATTTTATCTGGATTTGGACTTAGTCTGTCATCTTACCAATCGGTTCAATACTTTTATCGAAAAAGATTTTCAAAAATTTTAATTCCTTATTATATCTTTGTCAGTTTTGTCTTTTGGTTGAACTTTCGATTGCCTGTTTACCCGAATGATGGCTTTTATGCTTGGTTGGGGCATACCTTCTTCTTCAAAATGTTTGATGAACGCATTGTGACTAGTTTTGGCTACTACTTGTGGTTTATCTCCATGATTTTACAGCTTTACCTTGTTTATCCTTTGCTTATTCGCTGGTATTGCCGATTCGGAACCTATCGATTCCTAGGTTTTGTTTTTGGTGTCTCGATCGCGTGGTTGCTGGGGCTCTCTCTCCTCAACCTAGAAGCGACGAGAGTTCTTAATAGTGCTGGTTTCGCCTTTCTTTGGGAGTTTGGTGTGGGAATTGTCTTAGGTAAGCTTTTTAAAGAGAAGGAGATAATTTTTTGGAATATAAAAAATCGTTTGATCCTACTTATTGGCTTTCTGATAGGTGGAATTCTTGCCGCGATTTTATCGGTCAAGGGCAGTGGTTTGGGATTTTTACTGAATATGTTTCCGGCTGCAACTAGTTTTGTGTCTTTGACAATTCTGATCTACTCCTTACTTTCATCTGTTAATGTTTTTGCAAAAGCTAGACAAGGATTTGTCTCGATTGGTCAGCTATCTTATGAACTGTATTTAGTGCATGGGTTATTGGTGACTATTGCCGTTAGATTTATTTTTCTAAATATGAGTCATGCTGCAATTATTGGGCTAAATTTTTTGCTGGTGCTGCCTGTCGCTCTATTCATTGCCTTTCTATTCTCAAAATTGAATAGCAGGTTGTATCGACTCTTCTGTTGATGGATTGTTCGTTTGTTGGATATTTCCAAATAGTAAGGATTTGCTACTATGTCTTGCTTGCTGTGGCCTCGCGATCGCACCATTCGCTTGATTGTTCTACTCTGCGGGATTGTGGGGTTGACCAGTTGTGCTAAGGTTCCGGTGACGGCAGAGTGTGTGGCAACAGCGGCAACGACAGGGCAGTCAACGGCTTTGGCTCAATCGCGCGATCGCTGGCAGAATGTGCAAATTGCCGGGATGGGGTTTGTCACGGGGATTGCCATTCATCCCACGCAGAAGGATTTGGTCTACGTGCGGACGGATGTGGGGGGCATTTACCGTCTCCAAAACTCGCGGTGGGTGCAATTGCTGGATGGGATGTCCGGGCACTACAGCATTGAGAGCATGGCCCTGGATGCCCAGAATCCGGCGGTGATCTATGCGGCGACCGGGGCCTATACCCGTGAAGCCAAGGGCGAGATTATTAAGTCAGCAGATGGGGGCCAGACTTGGGAGGAAACCAACCTGCGCACCCCAGCGGGAACCCCAGTGCGCATGGGGGGCAATGAAGACTGGCGCTGGGCGGGGGAGCGGTTAGCCGTTGACCCCAACCAGAGTCAGATTGTGTATTTTGGGTCGCGGTTGGATGGGTTATATCGCAGTTTGGATGGTGCAAAAAACTGGCAGTTGGTCACAACCTTTCCGACAAAGGGCAGCCAGGGGGGAATCGCCTTTGTAGTGTTCGATCCCCGTTCGGCGGGGGGAAGCGGGGACAACCAACCGTCACAAGTCCTATACGTTGGGGTGATGGGCAGTGGCGTGTATCGCAGCGCGGATGGGGGCACGAGTTGGACGCTGTTGACTGGTGGCCCCGATGCTAGCCAGAATCCGCAGCAGGGGGCGATCGCCAAGGATGGCACGTTGTATGTCAGCACCTTTACCACGCAGGCGAATCCCCAAGGGGGCGTGTGGCGCTATCGGGAGAATCAATGGACGCAGATCACGCCAAATGAGGGCAAGAATTATAGCGCGATCGCCGTTGATGCCCAGAATCCCCAAACGGTTATGGCCGCGACCTATCCCTTTGCGCCGGATGGGTTGTATCGCAGCACGGATGGAGGAACGACCTGGCAACCGCAACGCCTTGATGTGACGGCGGTGACTTGGTGGCCCCAATGGCATTTGTATAGCCTAATGGGGGGACTGGCACTGAATCCCCATCGTCCCCAGCAGGCATGGCTGACCACCGGGTTTGGGGTGATGCGCACGGAGGATGTGACTCGCCAACCCTCCCGCTGGTGTACGGAGATGACCAATCTGGAGGAGTTGGTGGTGTTTGTGGTCAAGAGTCCGCCGTTGCCCGGTGGGGCGGATCTGCTGAGTGGCGTGGCGGATATGCACGGGTTTCGCCATGAGTCGGTGGGAACGATTCCCCAGGAAACGGTTGAGCGCGGGAAGTTTGGGGATACGACGGGGATTGATTTTGCGGAGGCAGATCCCCAAATTGTGGCGCGGGTGGGCAGTACGACAGGCCAGGGTGGACGGGAAGACAGTCAAGGACTGGGGGCCTATTCCCGCGATAATGGGCGCACCTGGACGGCGTTTGCGAATCTCCCGGCGGGGGCGGCAAATGGTAAGGTGGCGGTGGCAGCAACCCTCCAACCGAATGGCAAGCCAGTGATTGTCTGGGCACCACAGGGCGATGTCTATCCCCAGCGATCGCTGGATGGGGGGCAAACGTGGCAGGCGGTGCAGGGGGCACCGAATCGCACAACGTTGCAACTGTGGTTTCCCAGTCAGGCGATCGCCTCGGATCGGGTGGACGGCAATTTGTTTTATCTGTATAAATACAACGAGCGCCCTGATCAAGGGGTGTTGTATCGCAGTCAGGATGCGGGGGCAACCTGGAAACCTGCGGCAGCGGGGCTCCCAGACTTTTTCTTGCACGCGGTCAAGGCCATGCCGGGGAAACGGGGCGAGGTGTGGCTGCGGGTGCAGGGGTATCCGCTGTATCGTTCGGTGGATGCGGGGGACTCGTTTACCTCCCTGGCGCAGGTGACAGATGTAACGGACTTTGCCTTTGGGCATCCGGCTCCCAATCGCCAAAATCTCACGGTGTTTGTGGCGGGGACGGTGAACGGCGTGAAGGGGGTGTTTCGCTCGGATGATGTGACGGCGCTGCCGGGAGATGGGGCGGGGGCGACGTGGGTGCAGGTTTCCACACCGCAGCAACGGCTGAGTAATGTCACGTTCCTAGAGGGCGATCGCCGCGTCTATGGGCGAGTGTATGTGGGCACCGGGGGGCGGGGCGTGTTCTATGGCGATCGCTAATGGCTGGCTGGGGGCCAGGTGAAACCCAGGACTATTTGGTCACGAGTTTGGTCAGCCAGTCCGGCAGAAAACTGGCTTTAGTCGCATTGACGTTCACATCTTCGTGGTACGTTCTAACCCGATTGAGGTAACTGTCGGGTTCGTTCATCGGGGTGACGCCGTTGATGACCATGCCCAAAACGTCTTGGCCTGATTGGGTGAGGAATTCGCGGGCCGTTGCCGCTGTGGAGACATCAATTTCTCCAGGCCGCACGACAAGCAAGATGCCATCGGTCATTTTGGCTAGCGTCAACACATCCGACACGGGAACAATAGGCGGCGTATCAAAAATCACGTAATCATACTTTTGTGCTAGAGCCTGAATCAGGTCGGCCATCCGTTTGGAGTCAATCAGTGCGAGGGGATTGGGAGGAATGGCTCCGGCAGGCAAGACATCTAAGTTAGGTTCAACAGTTTTAACACAGTGTTCAAACTCGACCTGGTTCACAATCACGTTGCTGAGGCCGTTGTCATTGAGGAGTTGCCAAATGTGATGTTGAGCAGGGTGGTGCAAATCCGCATCTACTAACAAGACTCGTTTACCAATTTGGGCAATGGTTAAGGCCAGGTTCGCAGAAATGGTGGACTTGCCTTCTTTGGAAACTGAACTGGTTACCGTCAATAACCGAATCGAGCGATCGGGCTTGAGAAACTTCAGGTTAGACTGCAACATCCGATAAGCTTCGCTGACGGCGGCATGGGGCGTTTCGCGGGTCGGCAAAATCTGGGCAAAATTTTCCCATTCTGGCTGTCCAGCAGGGCTATGTTTGCGTTTGATGAGGGGAATCATGCCGAGCCAGGGATAGCGAAAGAACTCCCGAATTTCTTTGGTCGTTTTGATGGTCGGGTCGCGCAAATCCCACACAAAGGCCACAACAATATACATGAGGCTACTGGCAACAGCACCACCGAGCAAAATGACTTTTTTCTTGGATGCAGTGGGGAATAAAGGAACTTCGGCGGCGGCAACCAGGCGGGCATTGCCTAAGTTTTGGTTTTCGGCAATTTGAACTTCTTGTAAGCGTTTTACGAGCAGTTCATAGCTCAGTTTGGCGGCTTCAACTTGGCGAGTTAGTTCTTGTTGTTTTTGCTCAAGCCGTGGCAAGACATTGGCTCGTTGTTGATAGCCATTGCGAAAGTTGACCAGGGCTTGGAATTGGTTTCCGAGCTTGATGCGATTGACTTCGGCTGTCACAAAGTCATCAATCAATTTTTGTTCAGATTCACCTGCCTGCAAATTAATTTGTTTGGGCAGTGGTTGTTGCCCAATGACTTCGGTGATGCGGTTTTGGAGGACAGCTTCCAGGTTGGCGCGTTTTTCCAGTAGGGTGGCAACAACAGGGGCACTATCAGAAAAGCGCGATCGCTGGGCGGCGAGTTGTGACTCGACTTGATACAGATCATCAAACGCTTTTTGGACGGCGAGGGACTGGCTCAAAGCATTTAAGGACATCGCCGCAGCTGGATTAAGCCCCACTTTTTGCTGTAAGGAGCGAGCTTGGGAGTTTGTTCCAGCTAATTCAGATTTAACTTTGGCAATTTCATTATCAAGTTCTGAAATCGTCGTGACGGCGGCTTGAGCTTCATCTGTGAGGGAAACGATGCCGTTATCTTCTCGAAAGTCACGGAGTTTAATTTCGGCGTTTCTCAGCTTGGCTTCGGTTTTAGGAAGTTCTTTGGTGATAAATTCGCGAGCCGCAGTTGCCTCAGTCCGATTCGATAAAACGTTATTTTCGGTATAACTTTTGATGACCTGATTTACGACTATCGCGGCTTCTTTGGGATCGCGACTTTTGTAGGAAACTAACAAGACATCTGTGCCTTTGATGGCCTTAACAGATAAGTTTTTGGCTACGTCTTCGGCGGCAACTAACTCGCCATCATCCTGTAAGTTAATAGCTTTAATTGCTGATTCTAAAACTGGAATAGAGCGAACAATTTCGGCTTCAGTATCAATGGGATTATTTTGAGAGTTGAGGGTTTCTAGAACGCCAATTTGATCAGAGCGCTCGCTGAGTAGGGTTGAAGAGGTGTCGCGCTTACGGAATAGCAGTTTGCCCTGTGCTTCATACATGGGTTTTTGGAGGGCTGCGAGCAGCACGAAGAGCATGAAGATCAGAAGGGATGAACAACCTGCTGGTAGCCAATTTCGGCGTAGGATTAACCAGTATTTGCCAAAGTCAATATCTTCGGGATAGGGGGTGTACTCCATAAGTTGATATGACTCAATAAATTAAGCGCTGTGCATAAAAGATTTCACAAGCTTTTGATCAGCCTTGTGATGGGTAAAGGAAGAACTGGATATTGCCCTATCGTCATGGTTTGGGGGGCTAGCTCTAGCAATGGTGCGATCGCGGAGTAACTGGTGTTTTGAGTAATTTATAGTCTGAGACTTGTGGGTTTAGGATTGATATTCTCTTGGCTTTGGTTAAATACATCTGTCTCAATTTAACCTACAGGTTAGCATTTCGACTAAAACTGTAGGGATTTCCCGGAAGACTTCATGGGTTTGTGATGTCTGCGTTAAGGTGGGCCTCTGCGAAGGGCGCGATCGCCCCTGAGTTTGGGATATTGCCCCAAGCGTTCTGGGGGATTTTGGGTATTCTAGTCGAGTGGGGTACACCGCGATCGCGAAGGCAGGGAACCAAATGACAGACAGCACACCAGACCGCAAACGGGCACTGATCACTGGCATTACAGGGCAGGATGGCTCCTATCTCAGTGAATTGCTACTGGAAAAAGGCTACGAGGTGCATGGCATTATCCGGCGCACCTCAACCTTCAACACCGATCGCATCGACCATCTGTACGAAGATCCCCATAACCAAACGGCGCGCCTGTTTTTGCACTATGGCGACCTGACCGATGGCACCACCCTGCGCCGCATTTTGGAAGAAGTGCAACCCACCGAAATTTATAACCTGGGGGCGCAATCCCATGTGCGGGTGAGCTTTGATTCGCCAGAGTACACCGTTGATTCCGTGGGGATGGGCACCTTGCGGTTGCTAGAAGCCATTCGGGACTATCAACATCGAACGGGGATCCAAGTGCGGTTTTATCAAGCCGGGTCGTCGGAAATGTTTGGCAAAGTGCAGGAAATTCCCCAAAAGGAAACAACTCCTTTCTATCCCCGCAGTCCCTACGCCTGTGCAAAGGTCTATGCCCATTGGCAAACGGTGAACTATCGCGAATCTTACGGGTTGTTTGCCTGCAATGGCTTGTTGTTTAACCACGAGTCGCCCCGGCGCGGGGAAACTTTTGTCACCCGGAAAATCACTCGGGCGCTGGCTCGTATTGTCGCTGGGCAACAGAAACACCTGTTTATGGGCAATTTGGACTCTAAGCGCGATTGGGGCTATGCCAAAGATTACGTTCGGGCGATGTGGCTGATGCTGCAACAAGATGAACCCGATGATTACGTTGTGGCGACGGGCGAAACCTATTCCGTGCGGGATTTTTTGGATACGGCGTTTGGCTATGTCAATCTCAATTGGCAGGATTATGTGGTCTTTGATGAGCGCTACCTGCGGCCCGCCGAGGTGGATTTGTTGATTGGTGATCCGACGAAGGCGAAGCAAAAGCTAGGCTGGGAGCCGAGTGTCAATTTTGAGCAATTGGTGCATTTAATGGTGGAGGCGGATTTGAAGGCGCTGGGCTTGGTGCCTTTGAGTGGGGTGGTGCCCGCCATGCCGGATCCGGCGACAGTGCGCCAGGGGGTTGGCAGTGCCCAAGGATTTTAGGCTGGGGCCTGGGGGCGATCGCGCTATTCTGGGAGCGGCCTGCGAACGAGGTCGCTGATAGGTCGCTGATAGATCGCTGAATGTAGGGGCACGTGAATGACGATGGCTGAATTTGGGTTAGCGAATCAACGGATTGTAGTGACTGGGGGCGCGGGGTTTTTGGGCCGTCAAGTGGTGGCGCAGTTGACCCAGGCGGGGGCCGACCCAGCCAAGATCACGGTGCCGCGATCGCGGGAATGCGACTTGCGGCGGATGGCGAGTTGCCAGCGGGCTGTAGATCAACAGGATGTGGTGGTGCATTTAGCGGCGCACGTCGGCGGGATCGGGCTGAACCGGGCCAAACCGGCTGAATTGTTTTACGACAATTTGATGATGGGCACCCAGTTAATCCACGCGGCGTACGAGGCTGGGGTCAAGAAGTTTGTTTGTATTGGTACGATTTGCGCCTATCCCAAATTTACGCCCGTGCCCTTTCGGGAAGACGATTTGTGGAATGGCTATCCCGAAGAAACGAATGCGCCCTATGGGGTGGCCAAGAAGGCGTTGTTGGTGCAGTTGCAAGCCTATCGGCAGCAGTATGGCTTTGATGGCATTTATCTGTTGCCAGTGAATTTATACGGGCCAGAAGATAATTTTGATCCCCGTAGTTCTCATGTCATTCCGGCGTTGATTCGCAAGGTGTATGAGGCGCAGCAGCGGGGCGATCGCCAACTTTGCGTTTGGGGGGATGGCAGCCCCACGCGGGAATTTCTCTATTCGACGGATGCGGCTCGGGGCATTGTGCTGGCGACCCAGCGGTATAGTGACGGAGCCCCCGTGAATTTGGGAACGGGGGAAGAGATCACCATTCGTGACCTCGTGACGCTGATTTGTGAGTTGATGGAGTTTCAGGGCGAAGTCGTGTGGGAAACGGAACAGCCCAATGGGCAACCCCGGCGGTGCCTGGATACGCAACGGGCCGAGCAGGCGTTTGGGTTTCGGGCGGCGGTGAGTTTTCGGGAGGGGTTGCAACAGACGATCGCCTGGTATCGCCAGCACGCGATCGCCAGTGACGGCTGAAGGTGGGACGGTGGGGCGATCGCGCTATGCTAGGATGGCTGCGGCCACGATGGTCGGGGCTGGGGAACCGGGGGCTGCGATCGCGGGACTAGCCGAGGAAAGCAAGGGGAGTGAAACCGCCGTTGGCAAAACTGTTTTACACCGAGATTGTGGTGCCGGAAGATGTGATTGACCTCAATCAACATGTTAACAACGTGGTGTATGTGCAGTGGATGCAGGATGTCGCAATCGGCCATTCACGCTCGACGGGAGCCACCCAGGCGGCACGGGAGGCCGGGGGCACGTGGGTCGCCCGATCGCACCACATTGAATATCACCAACCCGCCTTTGTGGGCGATCGCCTGCGGTTAATGACCTGGATTCACGATTTCCGCAAAATTCGGAGTCTCCGGAAGTACAAGTTTTTGCGGTTGGATGACAACATTACGATTGCCACAGGAAGAACGGAGTGGGTGTTTGTCGATGCGGCCTCTGGCCGTCCGCGTTCCATTCCCCCCACGGTGATTGATTGTTTTGATCTGTTGCCGGAAGCGGAAGAACCTTAGGGGGCGATCGCGGCTCTATCGCGATCGCCGTAGGGCTTCAAGTCGTATATTCGGCGTTGATTTTCACATAGTCATAACTGAGGTCACAGCCCCACGCGAACCCGGTGCCCGTGCCTGGGCCTACACTCACCGTAATCAGCACCGTATCGGTTTTCAGGTATTCGCCAGCGGCAGCTTGTTGGAGATAGGCGTTGGCCGCAGTGCGATCGAAGGGTTGGGGTTGTCCCCGTTCCATCATCAAAAAGTCACCCAGTTTGATCTGCAATTCCTCTTGGTTAAAGGGCACGCCAGCGCGTCCGGCGGCTCCCGCAATGCGGCCCCAGTTGGGATCGCGGCCAAAGATTGCTGATTTGACCAGGGAGGAGCCAGCAATGGTACGGGCAATCTGGCGGGCGGCGGCATTATCGGCAGCACCCATGACCTGGACTTCGATTAAACAGGTGGCTCCTTCGCCATCGCGGGCGATCGCTTTAGCCAAATGCATACACACTGCTGTCAGCATGGCTTCTAGCTTGTCGGCTTCGGGGCCTGGTTCAGTGATGGCTGGTGTGCGCGATTCGCCATTGGCCAGGGCTAACACCGTATCGTTGGTGCTGGTATCGCCATCCACGGTGACTTGGTTAAAGCTTTTGTTGGCAGCGCGGCTGACCATCGCTTGCCACAGGGGGGGCGAAACCGCAGCATCACAGGTGATGAACCCCAGCATCGTCGCCATATTTGGGTGGATCATTCCTGCGCCTTTGCAAATGCCCCCAATGCGGACGGGGCGATCGCCCAACATCATTTCCAGGGCGATCGATTTGGGCACCGTATCCGTGGTGCAAATGGCTTTGGCGGCAGTATCAGAGCCTGTCGGAGAGAGGGCTGCAACCAGGGTCGGTAAGCCTGCTTTGAGCGGTTCGAGCTTAATGCGTTGGCCAATGACCCCAGTGGAGGTGAGCAAAATGGACTCGGCGGGAATTCCCATCGTTTGGCCGAGCGCTTGGGCCGTTTCCAGGGCGTCGATCATGCCTTGCTCCCCCGTGGCGGCGTTGGCCTGTCCAGAGTTACACAAAATGGCACGGGCACTGGGTTTGGCCCGGAGGCGATCGCGACAATAGGTAACAGGGGCCGCACAGACCTGATTGAGGGTAAACACCCCAGCGGCGATCGCCTCCACATCAGACACAATCAACGTCAAATCCGGTGAGCCGGAGGGTTTAAGTCCGGCGGCGATCCCCGCAGCTTTATATCCTTTAGGCGCTGTAATGCCCCCTGGAACCTCATGCCACTCAGCCATGCTCCATCCTCTCCGAAATTAGCTTGCGATGGGATTATAGCAGGGGGAGGAAGGTGCGCAGAGCGTGGTTGCTCCTTGCCTTGCAGGTCAGCAAAACGTACCCCAGCGATGGCTGTTGCCTCTGGGCACTGGGTCAGCCCCCGATTATGGTGTCGAGCCGGGGTGGGCGGCTAAAAACTCCTGGACAACTGTTTTGGGCTCGCGCAATTCCCCTTCGACGGCGTTGTTCATTTTCTGCATTTCCTCGGCGGTGATCAGGCCCGCTAGTTCTGCGATCGCCGCTTTGACCTGCGGGTACTTTTGCAATACCTCCGTTCGCACAATGGGCACCGCTTCATAGGGCGGAAAGTAGCGTTTGTCATCTTGCAAGATCACTAACCCCAGCCGCGCAATCTGGCCATCGGTGGAATTGCCAGCTGTCAGATCAATTTGCTTTTGCACCAGCGCCCGATAGATCAAGCCCAAATCCATGGCTTGGGGCGATCGCGCAAAGGTGAGATTGTAGGTTTTTGCTAAGCCTGCGAGGCCGTCTTGGCGCTCGGCAAATTCGTAGCCAAACCCTGCTCGCCATTGGGGGGTGTATTGGGCGGCTTGCGACAAGGTTCGAATATTGTTTTGGCGGGCATCGTCACCCCGAATCACGATCGCAAACGTATTTTCAAACCCCAAACTGGGCAGCATGGTTAAGTTAAAGGCTTGGGCGTAGCGGGTTTGGAGTTCCTGGTAGAGGCGTTTGGCATCGGTGGGAATGGGCCGATCCTGAAACAGTTGGCTGACGGTGGCGGCTGTCCCGGTGTATTCAATGTAGGCATCAATTTTGCCGTTGATAATGGCCTGATGACACACATACGAACCGCCGAGTCGGGGTTTGCGCTCAACGGTGAGGTTGGTTTTCCGTTCAATTTGTTGGGCGAGCAATTCCCCCAAAATATCCTGTTCGGTGAAGTCTTTGGAGGCTACCACAATCACTTCGCTGCCGCGCGGAGCAGAAGCAGGAGCCTGACACGCCCCAAAAAACAGCGCAAGGCCAAACCACAGGAGAAGCGATCGCCGCCGCATAGAATCACCCCGCAACGCTAGCACGACACGCAGCACAAAGGCTGTTGTTTCAACTTACGGGAAAACTAGCCCATCTGCTCGGAAGAATTCTAACGGTGGGGTGGCTCTGGCGGGCTTGCCCCTTGGCCTGGGGGGAATCGTGGGGGCTGAAGGGCCAGATGCTCGATTCCTGTTCTTTGGCCCGGTTCCTATCCCCGGAGTTGTCGTTCGCCCGAATCTAAAGCAATAATGAACGTTTTGGTGATCTCTGTAGCAGACTTGCCTAGCGCGACAACGCTAGGGTGGCTCGTAGCAGCCAAACGTTTTGCTGACTGGGCCTCAAGCCTTTTTCTGTTGTCTCCATTACTGGGCTGCGGCGATCGCCCCCACCAAACAATGACCCCTGATTCTAACCCAACCCTCTCTCCTGGTTCCCCAGCTACAGCCGTTTGGGCCAACCGTTCGGTATGGCTGATTGCCCTTGGTCGGTTTCTGTCGCAAATTGGGGCCGGGCTAATCTTTTTTTACATTCCCCTGGTGTTTGTCAATTACCTGGGGCTGTCGGCCACGGCGGTTGGCCTCAGTGTTGGTCTCAGTTCCATTACGGGCGTCGGTGGCCATTTTCTGGGTGGGGTTTTGGTGGATATGCCTCGGTTTGGGCGCAAAACGACGCTGATTTTATCGGGAATCTTGGGGGTTGCGGTGTCGTTGATTTTGGCGATCGCCGCCACCTTGCCCCTGCTCATTGTGGCCAGTGTATTGCTGGGTGTGGGGGTTGGGTTTTATTGGACTGCGGCAGATGCCGCTTTGATGGATGTCACCACGCCACCGGAACGCCATCAAGCTTTTGCGATCGGCAACCTGGCCAACAATTTGGGCAACGGGGTTGGCATTTTGGGGGGCGGTGTGTTGCTTGTCCTGGTCAATGACAACCACCAGCTTTTATTCATCGGGTGTGGGTTGATCTATCTGGTGTTTGTGATGATCGTGCAGATGACGATGCCAGAGACCTATCCACCCCAATCGGAGGCGATCGGAGGCGGACAGGGATTGGGCTTGGCGCTGCGCGATCGCGCCTTGCTGGTTTTTATCGCGGCCAACCTGCTCTTTACGACCTATATCGCCCTGGTGAACAGCACCATTCCCCTCTACTTCACCAACTTTGTGCCCGCCATTGGGCAAGCCCAGACCTCGACTAGCACGGCCACGCTTTTTTCCTGGTGCTACATTGGCTTGGGGGCATTGCTGCAAATCCCGGTGGCGTATTTGTTGAACGGTTTGCCACGGGTACGGATTTTGATGGTCGCCCTATTGATGTGGGCGACAGGCTTTTGCCTGGTTTGGGTTGCAGGCACCAATCTCAACGGCCAAGTTGCCTGGAGTATGTTGTCTTTATGTTGGTTGGCGCTGGGAGCGGTGATTTATGTCCCGTTTGCAGCGGCGATCGTGGCTGAACTGGCCCCGCCGACCTTACGCGGTGCTTATGTGGCAGTGAGTTCCCAGTGTTGGGCGATCGGCTATTTTGTCGGCCCTGTGCTGGGTGGGTGGGCAATGGATCAAACCGCCGCGATCGCCCATCAGTTCTGGCTGTGGGCCTGTTTGAGCACTGTCTTTGGCTTTATTATTCTGGCTTTGTTTAACCACGTGTATCGAGCCCGAATCAGCACCGACCCGGCGGCGTTCTTCGCCACGGCCTGCCCCACCACCGACGAGGCCCCAGCAGACTCCCCCGCCTCACTGTGCAAAGAACCCGGTCACTAGCAGGGGCACCAGCAACAGCAGCGCAATTATAAACACGACTGTACCTGCATCAATCCGAAGCATTGGCGGTTTCGGTGGCTCTGGTTTTTTCGGTAAATTATTCATAGAGTTTTGTATTGCTCCAAACAAAGTTTTGATAACCAATAGTAAGTTTGCGTCACATTTAGCGCATTCTAAGGTTGAGGCATCTGGATTTTGCTCGGTTTTAGGGGTGGAAGGCTCGTTTGCCGACTTCTGAAACTGCGATCGCTCTGACGCAAGGGTTGGCGGTTGATCAACACCCTGCGACTCCCACTGCCTCATCCGGGGTGCCATCCTGGTTATAGGAGGGGATGTTTTGTGGGTTGAAACAGGTTTTTTGTTGATTTAGAGTCATGCTAGCCGTAGGGTTGAACTAATGACCTGACGGGCTAAACCCCAGTTTAAACATTGGTTTTTGTCTATCTCACTGCGCCCATGATTCCACCAGCATTATTTCATTTGGCTCGTTAAGGTTAGAGATTACAGTCATGCGGCCCAACCATCGCTCATTTCCTGCTTTGCGTCCTTGGCTCCAATCGTGTTCGGTTCTGGGGCTATTGTGCTTGCTGGCCGCAAGTTATGGACTGAACTTAACCAAATGGACACTCTTTTTCAATGTTGACTTTATTTTTGGCTCGATCGCCGTTTGGTTAGTCGTTGGCTTATATGGGTGGCGGTGGGGGATTCTTGCGGGGTTGCTGTCGGGGTTGTGTACCTATGTGCTGTGGAATCATCCCTTCAGTATTATCACTTTCACCCTGGAAGCGGGGTTTGTGGGGTGGGGGTTCCGCCGTTATCACCAAAATTTGTTGTTGCTGGATGGGATTTTTTGGTGCGTTTTAGGGATGCCCCTGGTCTGGTTGTTTTACCATCATTTTCTGAATCTGGATGTGGTCGCGACTCAGATTGTGTTGTTGAAGCAACCGGTCAATGCGTTGTTTAATGCGCTGGTGGCCAATTTGTGTTTGACTCATTTGCCGCTGCACCGTTGGGTGGGGCGACCACGGCTGATTATGAGTTTGTCGTTGCAGCAAACGTTGTTTAACTTGTTTGTTGCGTTTGTATTTTTTCCGACCCTGTGTTTGACGATTCTGAGTAGTCAAAGTGTGATGCCGGAAATTCGGTCAGCCGCTTATGCCACGTTGAATGGCACGGCCCTGTTTGATGTGGCGGAGGTGCAGGGGTGGTATGAGCATCGGATGCAAGGGCTGAGTAAATTAGCGAAGATGGTGGCCCGCAAAACGGATTGGCTAGCCCGCGAAATTGATTCGTATTTGGAATTGACCCAAGAGGGCCTGACGGATGTGACGGCTTGCGCGATCGCCAATGAGAATGGGCAAATTTTGTTTGTGAATGCGGTCGAAAGTAAGGCGCAGTTGAACGCGCTGTTTGCTGGGCCGGATAATCGGGTGTTTTGGGAAACGGCGAAATTGACCCAAACCCCAATTTTGTCGAACCCGTTAATTTCGGACACGGGTGAACCCTATGCGATTTTGAACATTCCGATTGTGCGGCAGGGGCAGGTGTTGGGGTTTGTGTTTGGGCGTTTGTCCTTGTCGCGGTTGGCCGATGCGTTGCAAGCCAATGCCCATGAGCAGACGATGGTTTTGACGTTGGTGGGGCGCAATCAACGGGTGGTGTTGAGCACGAATCGCGATCGCCCGCTTGGCAGTGTATTTAATCCCAGGGCTGATGGGGATTTGCATTGGTTTGATGACCACACCTATCAATGGTTTCCGAGTCAGGGCAGTCACTTGATGATGGTGCGGTGGCGCAATTCTCGGTTCATTCACGAAAGTGCGATCGCCAGTGATTTGCCCTGGCAGCTCGTAGTTGAGCAGACTGTGCAACCGGAGGTCGTTTATGTGCAGCGCGTTTATAGCCGGAATTTGGCCCTCATTTTAGCCATTGTCCTGGTGGCGTTGGTGTGTGCGGTGGTGTTGAGTCGGTGGTTGGCCCGTCCGCTAACGGCTTTGGCAGCGATGACCACAAATTTGCCAGATAAGCTAATCACCGGGGAGCCTGTGCATTGGAGCAACAATAGCCGGGTGACGGAGGTTAATTCCCTGGTGAGCAATTTTCGGGATATGGCCGCGATCGTGACCCAAAATTTCCAGGAAATTCAACAAGCCCTGGCCTACGAAGCTTTGCTGAAGCGGATTACTGACCACGTTCGCGATAGTTTGGATGAGTCCCAAATTTTGCGAACAGCCGTGGAGGAATTGGGGCTGGGGCTGGGGTTGATTGGGTGTGATGCGGCAATTTATAGCGATGACCGATCGCACGCCACAATTTGTTATGAATACACCACGGTGGGCAAATCAGCAACGGGGGAGGTGCTGGAGTTGGGGACGGGGTTTGTGGGCGTGCATACTCAGTTGTTGGCGGGGCACTGTTGCCAGTTCAGCCTGACCCAGGCTCATCCTGTGCGCGAAGCCTATCAACGGGCGACGGTGTTGGCCTGTCCCATGTTGGATTATCACTTTCCGTTAGGGGATGTCTGGCTGTATAAGCCTGTAAACACGGTGTTTAGCGAGAGTGAGGTGCGGTTGGTGCAACAGGTGGCGAATCAATGTGCGATCGCCATTCGTCAGGCCCGGTTGTATGAGTCGGCCCAGATCCAGGTGAAAGCCCTGGAAGAGCTGAACTATTTGAAAGATGATTTTCTGAGCACGGTTTCCCACGAGTTGCGCACGCCGTTGACGAACATCAAAATGGCGATCAAAATGCTGGAGTTGTCGCGCACACCGGAACAACGCGATCGCTACCTGAATATTTTGAACATCGAATGTCAGCGGGAATCGGATCTCATCAACGATTTGCTGGATTTGCAACGGCTGACGGCAGGCACCCAAGGGCTGAATTTAGAACCCATTCATTTGCGGGATTGGGTGGCAGATATTGTCAAAACCTTTGAAGAACGCACTCGCCATCGCGAACAAAATTTGCAGGTTTCAATCTCGGATGAACTCCCGGTTTTTGTGTCTGATCCGGCTTGCCTCACGCGGATTGTGTCGGAATTGTTGAATAATGCCTGCAAATATACGCCACCGGGCGAGATGATTATGCTGTCGGCCCGGGCGATCGCGGAACTGCCGCCAGATCCCAAAACCCCCGAACCAAAATCACCCGGCACCCCAATAACGGATACTGCGTGGTTGGCCTTGCCCCGTTTGGAGGCATCGCTCGTGCTGGATGTGGCCAATACAGGGGTTGAAATTCCCTTGGCGGAACAAGCCCATATTTTTGAAAAGTTTTATCGGGTGCCGGGAATTGACCGATGGAAACAGGGGGGGACGGGCCTGGGACTGGCCTTGGTGCAAAAAATGGCTGAACATTTGGGCGGGTCGATCCGTGTGCAAAGTCAGGGGAATAAAACGTGTTTTACTGTGCGTTTGCCGATCCAACCGGGGGAGTCGTGGCCAAGCGGGCAAGCGGCGTTGAACTGAGGTAGGGGCGATCGCGCTGGGAAAAAAGGGGATAAACCTAGCCCGCGACACCACTCTGGCCGAAGGGAAGCGATCGCCGCTTTGCAACAAACGTTTACACTACAAAAGATGACCATCCTCGGATAGACACAACTGAAAAATCTATGGCGCTCCAAGTTTACGGAATTCCCAATTGTGGGACGTGCAAAAAAGCGGTGGCATGGCTGACCACCAATGACATTGCTTACGAATTCATCAACACGAAAGAGCAACCCCCCACTCAGGCGATGGTGCAGAACTGGGTGGCAACCTTGGGGTTCAAGCCGTTGCGCAATACTTCTGGCCAGTCCTATCGGGCGTTGGGCGCGGTTAAAGAGGCGTGGGGCGATCGCGAATGGATTGAAGCCTTTACCCAGGATGCGATGCTGCTCAAACGTCCACTCTTTGTCAACGATGGGCAGGCGGTGGCGGTGGGCTTTCGGGATGCGGAGGCCATTCGCGCCCAGTTGGGGGGCTAAGCGCGATCGCGGGGGTTGCTGCGGTGCAACGCCATGCTTTAAAGCCACGGTTCTGATGGCGGAGACAACCTGGCTTAATTTCTGTCGCCTGCTGCCCCAGCAAATTTGCAGAACTTGATAGAGGTTGTTGCCAAACTCAATCGTTCCTAAGGATTTTTTGTGGCAGGATACGGGAATAGACCGTTGCAAGGGCAGGGGGCGATCGCCCAGGGCGATATACGACCTTCAGAGGGCGAGCCGCCTGCACCGGCCACGGGTTGGATGAACTGCATTTGGAGGCCAAGGCAATGCCAATTTGGGTGAATGAACAATTTGATCCGTGCGGGTTGCTGTATTCTTGCATTGCGTGCTGCGATGAAGACCAGGCCCGTGATTGTCATGAATCGTTTAAGCAAAATTTGACGGCTGAACAGGTGGCCCAGGGGTGGACAGCCAAAATTCGGCAGGTAGATAGTTGGGATGATGTGCCAGTCAATTCCCTGAAGTTGGATTAGGGTAGTCCCGCTGATTACAGGCCGGGGCGGGCGCTGCTAGGCACCCTGGCGGGGAGGCCGGGAATAGTGCGATCGCCGTGCCGTCCTGCTGGTCGATCGCCGGGGCCATGAGCAGAACACTGCAAGGCAGATCGCTGGCATGCGAAGGGTTATTGGAGCACCATCAAGCGATCGGGGGCAAGATAGACTCGCCAGGGCAAGGGCTGTGCCTTCAGCTGCATCCATTTCTCCTTAAACACTTCCGCTTGTAGATGGTAATCGTTGCTGTGGTTGGGCGGGGCCTGAAGTTTCAAGTACAGCGTCATCCGATGGGGGGTTTCGCTGGTAGCCGCCAGCCAGCACCACACGAGATTTTGTGCACAGAGGGCAGAACTTGTGCCTGGAGCCGAGAGGCTATCGTCTGGATCGCTCAGGGAGTCTGGGGAGAACAGAAAAATTAATTGATGCGCCCGCAGCCCCACATAAAAGTCATCAATGGTGATTTGTTCCGTTGTTTCTAAGGTGCAGTCCCAGTCTACTGCCAGGATTTGATGATCACTTTGCGCGATCGCTCGAGAGATATTTTTGCACCCCGTCAGTCGTGCTACGGTTGTGTATTGGGGATGCTGAAAAATATCCTGTTTATAGCCGTGACGAACGACTTGACCGTGTTCGAGGATGAGGAGATCTTGACAGATGCGATAGGCTTCTTCCATGTTGTGGGTGACGAATAGAGCCATCCCTTGGTATCGGTGCAAGATGCCAATTAATTCCTGTTCAAGTTGATGGCGCAAATGGGTATCAAGGGCGGAAAAGGGTTCATCCAGCAACAGCACATCGGGCTGGTGAATCAAAGCTCGCGCCAGGGCGACCCGCTGCTGTTGACCGCCAGAAAGCTGATGGGGATAGCGATCGCCTAGTCCCTCTAGCCACATGGCCTGGAGCTGGGCTGTGACCTGGTGTTGCACCCACGGGGGCAATTGCACCTGGGCCGTTGGCGATCGCCACTGCCAGAACTTGGGTTGGTAAATACTAAAGGCAATATTTTGGGCAACGGTCAAATGGGGAAATAAGGCGTAATGTTGAAAAATGAGCCCAATTCGGCGATCGCGACTGGGGACGTTAATGCCCTGTTGGGAATCAAACAACCTGCGACCATTTAAGTAAATGTGGCCGTGGTCTGGGGTTTCCATGCCTGCAATACATTTGAGTAAGAGACTTTTGCCCGCTCCAGAGGCCCCGAGAATTCCCAAGGTTTGGCGATCGCTCTGAAACTGTGTAGCTAAACAGAATCCGGCTAAGTTTTTTTTGATTTGAATTGAAAGTCCTGTTTGACTTAACTGGGCAGTTTGTATTTGAGTCAGTTCAGGTTCTAATAGGCTGCGCGTTTGAGGTGCCAGATTTGTTTGAACTGGTGTGCTGGGATGGTGCCGACCTAATTGCCAGAGGTTGAGACTGGCGATCGCGCTGAGGGAAACGAGCAAAATGATGATTGACCAAAACCAGGCTTGTTCGTAGTCGCCAGCTTCGACTGCGGCATAGATCGCAAGCGGAATCGTCGTGGTGACGTTGGGAATATTGCCTGCAATCATCAGCGTTGCGCCAAATTCGCCTAAGCCTCGCGCAAAGGTTAAGGTGGTTCCCGCTAAGATGCCAGGGAGGGCAAGGGGTAAGGCAATTTGCCAAAACACACGGACTTCTGATGCGCCGAGTAACCGAGCCGCATTCAGCAGATTTCGATCAATTTGCTGGAAGGCTCCCAGGGCAGTGCGATACATGAGCGGGAAGGTGACGACTGTGGCCGCGATCGCCCCCGCATACCAGGTGAAAATGAGGTTAATGTTGACCAGTTGGAGGAGCCGACCAAGAGGCCCATACTTGCCCAAAAGTTGGAGGAGAACAAAGCCAACAACTGTGGGTGGCAAGATGAGCGGTGCAATGCACAAGCTGTCAATGAGCGATCGCCACCGTCCTCGATAGTCGGCCATGCGATAGGCCGCGAACACCCCCAACCCAAACGTTACACAGGTGGATACACTGGCAACCTTCAACGAAATCCAAAGCGGTGATAGATTTGGTGGCATAAAAAAGGTTTAAGCCTTGTTGGGCGTAAAGCCATACTGAATAAAGATCTGCTCCGCCGGACGACTCAACAAAAACTGGATAAAGGTTTTGGCTTGCTCTTGATTTGGACTATTGCTTAAGACTGCGATTGGATAGGTAATTGGTGGATGCAAGGTGTCAGAAATAACTTCAACAATTTTGACAGACTGACTTTGCTTGGCATCGGTTAAATAGACGATCCCTGCATCGGCATTCCCGGCTTCTACAAATTGCAAAACTTGCCGTACATTCGTGGCAAACACGGTTTTAGGTTTGATTTGCTCCCACAGGCCCAATTTGGTCAACGCGGCGGTGGCGTATTGTCCTGCTGGCACACTTTTGGGATCGCCCAGGGCAATGCGGGTTGCTTTAGAGGTTGTGAGATCTTGCAGAGAAGCAACAGGGGCGATCGCGGGCTTCGGCACAATTAAGACTAACTGATTGGTGAGTAAATCCTGACGAGTCTCTGGCACGATGAGCCCTTTCGCCTGGAGTTGATCCATTTGTTTGGCGGCGGCGGAAATAAAGAGGTCGCCTGCGGCCCCCTGTTCGATTTGCTGTTGCAAGGTGCCCGAACTCGCAAAGTTATATTGAATGGCGATCGCCGATTGAGATGCTTCGTAGCGCGTTTGAATGGCTTGTAACACATCAGTGAGGCTGGCTGCTGCCGCGACCCGCAGTTGGATTGGGCTGGGAGCGGGGGCTCCAGGGGGTTGCCCAGCCTGACAACTAACGCCACCCACGAGTCCCAGAAGCAGACACAGCATGAAGGTAATCAGTCGGTTTAGTGGCATAGTGGTGATGCGAGATGGGTAGTGTCGGGTATCAGTCAGTTAGCAAAGGATACTCCACCCGTGGGGCGCAGGGCGATCGCAGGCTGAGGCAAAGCTTTTCAAGGGGGAGAAGGCGGCTGAGGGCTGCAAAGGGGTGAGCCTCGCGCGATGGGCCGGAAGCGATAGGCCGGCAACGATCTGGCTCGAACTAATGGGTGTTCCCTAAAAACAATCTAAATTTTTGATTAAGATATTCCCTTTTCCCTCCATATCTAGTAAGCTTAGGCGTTCATATAGGGTAATACTACCTTGCAAGCGCTAGATGTAGGGCTTGATGATTTTAGCCTCGATGTCGTTGTTTGCGTCAATAGTGTTGCTGGGACGATTCCACGGAGGAACGCATGAAAGAGTGGAGATTTCTATTGCAGAAGGATGGCGATCGCTCTTGGCTGCCGCTGGAGTCGTCGGATGTGATTTTGCCGGAAGGCCGTTATCGGATTGTGGGCCAGACGGGGCAGGCCCATGCGGATGTCAGCATTCGCATTTGTCATTTGGCCACGAGTGAAGAGCCGCCCAAGCGCCGGATTCAAAAGCGGGCGAATCGCACTAACCAAAATGGATTGATCGTGGTGGTGCCCTTTACCCAGTTGCAAGCTGGGATTTGGGATTTTTCCTGTTTCTTGACGGATCCGATGTCTGATTTGCTGGGGGATACGCTGCATCACGCGGTGCGGTTGCAAATAGAACGGGTGGCGATCGCGGCTGGGACGGAAGCCAGCGGTGCATTGGCCCCTGAAGCAATTCAACCCAAAGGGCCAGAGGCGGCTGCCCATTCTGCGGAGTTGGGTAGTGTGGCCCAACCGGAATCTCTGCCCGTGGTGGCTGTGGTGCCGGAGTCTGGGAGTGGTGCAGAATTGGCCGTGGCGCGGCAGAATGGGCGATCGCAAGATGAACCTTCCCGCCCCGCAACGCCCAGTTTGGTGGTTGGGCCAACTGCGGACACTCACGAGTCAGAGGGCACGATCGCCCCGGCTTCTGAGTTGCCAATGCCACAGATTGAAATTGCCCAGTCTTTGGGGGTTTCGATGGATCGATTGGTGGCGATGACTGATCAACTGTCTCACCAGTTGGTGGCCGAGATTTTTCAAGAGTTCAACCTGGTCACGGCGGAGCCTGAGACGGCGATCGCTGCGGATTCTGTTGGAGAGGCAGCTTTAGAAGCGCCACTGGCCGAGGCTCCAGCGCCCCATTGGTTGACGGCGGAGGGAGCGGATTTAGTTTTGGAGTTGGCCCAGTCTGGTTGGTTGGCACGGCGTGGCGAACAGTTGCACATTGCGGGGCAGGTTCAGGTGAATCCGGCGATCGCGGCCCAGGCGGAAGCTCCGGTAGCCTCCAGTCAGTGGCGGGTGGCAGAAGATGGGGCTGAGCCATTGGTGGTGCAGCTTGAGTTGCGCAATCCCCAAACGTCGGCGGTGTTCCATCGCGATCGTCTGGAATTACCGACTGAGGCGCTGCCCTGGACGTTTGGTTTTGACTATTGCTTGCCGGAGGAACTGGCAACCCATCTGGTGCTGGGCGAGGTAACTCTGGCATCGGCGATCGCGCAAGTGGAGGCCGAACCCCTGGCCAATGTGCTGTTTACAGTCACAGTCAATCCAGAGTCTTTGGTGGCAGAATTCCACAAAATTAATGCAGTCTTGGCGGACAGCACAGAAGTTGAGGAGTTACCGGAACAAGTGGCCCAGTTCTCGGCACGCTTGTTCAGAGAAAAGGCCAAACCAAAGCTGGATATGTCCTTTTTGGAAATTACGGCCCCGGCGGAAACTCCTGGTGTGGCCGTTACTGGTAGCGATTTGGCGACGGCCACCTTGCCCAAACGGGCGATCGCCCTGCCACCACAAATTCTGCCTCCGAAGTTATATGAACCAGAACCAGCCGACGCGGGGAAACGGACGCTGCAACTGCCAGTTTTTCAGGCAAAATCGGTATCCCCAGTCGTTGATGCTGGGGTTGAGACGCCGCCCGAACCGGCTCCGGTGGAACTGGAGCATTCGGCTCAATACGCTTTGGCCAATGTTTTTGGGATGAGCGAAGCCGAGTTGGAGACGCTGGTAGTAACTGAAACAGCGGCTTCGGCGGAAGGCATGGGGGATGGGGCGGAAGACTCTGGGGCGATCGCGGCGGCGGTGGCTGAACTAAAGGCCGCCGTGGTGGGAGCCGGGGATGACCCCGCCCAACCCATTGGGACAGACCTGCACCAACCACCTAGCGAGCGATCGGCTGCCGCTCCTTTGTTTGAAGAGCTGGCCTCGCCCATTCAAACGGCCTTCCAATCATTGCGCTTGCAAGATCGCTTTTTAGAACGGCTGAATTCCCTCGCCACGGATTCTGAACTGTCTACCCTGCTCAAATTGATGCATCCTGAAGTCTTGGTTGAGCAAGCCGTTGAACAAGGCCGCGCGGTGGTAACGGTGGATGGGGTGATTACCTCTGCGCCGGATGCGGAGACAATGGCAATGGATGAAGTGGTGGTTTTGGAAGATGATCCCGTGTGGCAAGAATGGGTGCGGCGGGCAGGTTCCAAAGCCAAACGGGTAGAACCGGAAGTGCGTTTACCCATCGAAAATCCGCTGTTGTTGCCGGAAGATCAGCCTGTTCCCGTTCCAGAACTGGCGGTGCTGACGACGGAAATCATTGCGGGGAAAACGTTGCGGGTGCAAGTCAAGCTGCCGTACCTGCGGCCTAAGGTGTATGTCAAGTTGTGGCTGAACGATCGCCAGACGCGGACGTTGTTGGATGGGCCACGGTGGCTGGTGGACTTTTTTGCGGATGGTTTTGGCGGGATGGAGGCCACGACTCAATTTACGGCCCCGCTGGGGAGTTTGGATGTGCGGCTAGAGGCGATCGCGGTGGAAATGCAGACTCAGCGCGAAAGCCAAAAAACAGGACTTGATTTGACCATCGATCCGGCGGAAATTCCAGACGATTTGTTTGAAGGGATCGATTTGAGTTTCTAGGGGTTGCCCCGTAACAAGCTCGGTGATTTTGGCTGGGCCAATGCAAAAAGCAGGAGTGATCCGCGATCGCTCCTGCTTTGTTGTGTGCTGTATCTTAGCGTGCTTTATCTTCGCAAAATTGGGTTGAACTTCCAGGGAATCGTGTGTCTGGTGTGAAAGGCGCTTGAGCTGAGAATTGTAGCCTTGAGTGATACTGTTCAAGCCTTAATCCTGGTGTGGGCCGCTATCCACCCTGGGCCTCACCCTGGGTAACGGGTCATTTTTCGGGATAAACCACCATCCAGACTCCAGTTTGCGGGTCGCGATAAACCTCGAAGGGTTGGGGGGCAAGGGGCAGCCGTTGAGGGGCGATCGGTTCATCAGCAGAGGAGACGGCTGAATCATCCGCATGTGAAAGCAACAAAGCAGATTTCATGGCATGAGTTGTGTGCGTCTGTGAGGGATTTTGGTTCGCGTCTAACATTGGAGTTCAGACTTCGACAACAATGGGAACGGTCAATCTTTGGGTAGTGCACGATAATCACGATGCAGAACTGCTTCAGCAGTGGGGTAACTGCTGAAAGATCAATCTGGGGCAGATGTTCTTAGGCTGATTTCTATGTTAAGGAGCTTGGGGACGGGAATGAGTGATTCATCTCACACCTTGATGTATATCTCATCACAAATTATTAGGGGCTGCCCATGAAGGGGCCGTGCATCGGTAGGTTGGATCCTCAGTGGGCCGAAGTATAAATGAGCTGAATTACAAAGGGGGCGATCGCTGGCTTGACCTGGGCGGAGGTGGTACTGTCGCCCTGATGTGGCTACACTGGGGGGATATTTGCGTCTAGAGAGATTAGCTGCATGTCGATCAAGGCTCAACTGGAACAGGCGATCGCAACGACTAACACCCCCGCCGATTGGATTGGTATTCGGGCGATGCGAGAAACCGCGACTACGCGATCGGCGCGGGATGGGCAACCCCAATCCAACCATACCTCCTTGACGCAGGGGGCGATGGTGGAAGTGTTGGCCCAGGGCCAGTTTGGGTATGCGGCGACGAACCAACTCACCCCCGCAGGCTTGCAACAGGCGATCCAAGTGGCCTACCAACAGGCGATCGCAGCCCAGCCTTGGGGCATTTATCAGTGGACAACGGCACAGCGGCCCAAAGTTGTTGGGACGTATCAATCGCCTGCGGTCAAAGGGTTGAATGCGTTATCGCCAGCAGAACTGAATGATTTGCTGCTGCGTATTTGTCAAGCCTTGAACGTTTCTGAGCAGGTGGTGCAAACCAGTGCGGCAGCAGTGACTAATGAAGTCGATTCCTGGTTTGTGAGCAGCAATGGTTCAGATGTACACCAACAACTGAGTTTAGTTTCAAGCCATTACGGTGTGATTGTGCAAGATGGTGCTGTTGTGCAACAACGAAGTAATAACGGCTATTTGGGGCGGAGTTATCAAGGCGGGTGGGAACGGTTTCCTGATGAGCATTTGTGGGAATCGGCAGAGCGAATTGGGGCGCAGGCGATCGCCCTGTTAGCCGCAGATGAGTGTCCGACGGAAGCGACGACGTTAGTGTTAGCCCCTGACCAAATGATGCTCCAAATCCATGAAAGTATTGGTCATCCGCTGGAACTCGATCGCATCCTGGGCGATGAGCGCAACTATGCGGGGGGCAGTTTTGTTAAACCAGCCGATTTTGGGCAGTTGCAGTATGGCTCTGAATTGATGAATATTACGTTTGACCCTACTGTGGCTGGAGAGTATGCCAGCTACCAGTTTGACGATACTGGAGCCCCTGCAACACGAGAGTATTTGATTCGGGCCGGTAAGCTAGAGCGGGGGCTAGGCAGTCTGGAAAGTCAGGCCCGGTTGGGGGTGCCAGGGGTTGCCTGTGCGCGGGCCAGTTCCTGGAATCGTCCGCCGATTGATCGCATGGCAAACGTTAATCTGGAGCCGGGTGATCAGTCGTTTCATGCGGTGATTGCGGGAATTGAGCGGGGGGTTTATATGGAAACCAATCGCTCTTGGTCGATTGACGATCAACGCCACAAGTTTCAATTTGGTTGCGAGTATGCGCGGCTGATCGAAAACGGCCAACTTACGAAACTGTTACGCAATCCCAATTATCGTGCGACGACTCCCCAGTTTTGGCATAGTTTGGTGGCTGTGGGCGATCGCAGTACGTGGGCAATGTATGGCACTCCCTTTTGTGGCAAGGGCGAACCCAATCAAGCCATCCGCGTGGGGCACGCCTCCCCGGTCTGTGCCTTTGCGAATATCGAAGTCTTTGGAGGAGCCGCATGAACTCAGCGCATTTGACTGCCCTAGAAACAACCTTTGATCAACTGCTGCAAGCCTTAACGCACCAGATGAAGCCTAGGGAAACGTGGATTCTGAGACTGACCGCAGAATATAGCCAGTTCGTTCGTTTCAATCAGGCAAGGGTGCGCCAGACGGGGCTGGTGACTGACGGTAGACTTAGCCTGACACTCATGGATGACCAGCGGATAGCCACTTGTGAGGTGCCGTTTACGGGGGATAAAGGGACAGATTGGAGTGGGTTGCAAACGGCCCTGGAAGCGTTGCGCCAAGAGGTGACTCAGTTACCCGTTGATCCGTATTTGGTGTTGCCGAGCGGTGAGGCCCAAAGTCATGCGGTGCATTTGGGGGCGTTGCTGCCGCCTGAGGCAGTGGTGGCGACGGTCTTACCAGCGGTGCAAGGGCTAGACTTTACGGGGCTTTATGCCGGAGGTTGGTTAGTGCGGGCCTATGCTGACTCGGTGGGGCAACGGCACTGGTTTGCGACGGAAACCTTTGCGCTGGATTATTCGCTATTTACGGCTTCAGGCCAAGCTGTGAAAGGTACGGTAGCGGGCGATGTGTGGGATGCGATCGCCTATGATGCAAAACTGGCAGATTCCAAACTGCAACTGGAACGGTTGTTGAGCGCCCCACCGAAGGCGATCGCCCGTGGCCAATACCGTACCTACCTTGCGCCGGGGGCCGTTGCCGCCCTAACTGGCATGTTTTCTTGGGGTGGGGTGAGTGAGGCCGCAATCCAGCAGGGCCAGAGTGCTTTCGCCGCATTGCACCGGGGGGAAAAGCGCCTTTCTCCGCTGTTTACCCTGACCGAAAATTTTCAGCGGGGTATGGTGCCCCGGTTTAATGACTTGGGGGAAGTGGCTCCTCTGGAATTGCCAATCATTGCGGCAGGCCAATTGCAGAATACGTTGATTAGTTCGCGCTCGGCCAAGGAGTATCAAAAAACGGCGAATGGCGCGGTTAGTGGCGAGGTTTTGCGATCGCCGGAAGTTAGCCCCGGCAGCCTATCCCCGGCGGCTGTGTTGCAAACCTTGGACACGGGCCTGTATGTCTCTAACTTGCATTACCTCAACTGGAGCGATCTACCCAATGGGCGTGTTACTGGGATGACCCGCTATGCCTGCTTCTGGGTCGAAAACGGTGAACTCGTTGCCCCCATTGAAAATCTGCGCTTTGACGAAAGTATCTACCGTTGCTTGGGCGATCGCCTCCATGCCCTGACGAATACCCAAGAGTTCATTCCCCAAGTTGGCACCTACGGCAATCGTAGCCTCGGCGGCACCTGGGTTCCCGGCATGGTGATCGACGATTTCACCTACACGCTGTAGACCGTGGTATCTCTCTGCAACGCGATAAGCTTGCGATTCGCCCATCTGGCATTGAAAATCAATGGGTAAAGGGGCGGCATTGTGCCACGGTTGTTGCCCAGCAAATCTGAAAATTCCCGTTTATTCCCTGCCGCGATCGCGATGGGTGTCGGCTTAGGGCTGGGCTTTGCTGGCGGTGATGCCTGCACACTGGGCCAAGGGTTGCTTGGCGAGATGGCCCAAGTTAACAGATTGTAAGAGTTCTTGCCAGTTAGCGGCGAGGTCGGGGTTGGTGGGGTCGGTGCAGCGCAGGTCAGACATGGTGGCCACGGCATCGAGCCAGACGTCGTTCTGGGTATAAAGTTGCAGGCGATCGCGCGGCGAGGTAGCTTGTAGCTGCGTATTGAGGTTGGCAGGGAGTGCGACACGCCGAACCCACCCGCTGACATAAATATCGGTCACTGGATCCGCAGGATTGCATTGTAACGTCACCACCCAGTGATAGTTCTTGTCAATTTCTAGGGGCGGAATGGTGCCGTCTTTGGGGAGTTGGACACTGAGGATGCTGGCTTTGGGGGGAATGGTTAGGGTCGTGTCGTATAAAACGTCGCCTTCTGGGTTGGCTTCAGAGCTGGCAAACAAGACAAGGCGAGCAGTTTTGGCGCTGGTTTGGGGCATGAAGACAAACAACCGGGGATAGTCAGTGGTGGTCAGCCCCAGGTTGGTTTCCGGCAGGATCGTGGTGAGGGTGGGCTTCTGGGCGACGCAGGCTTGTGCGGGGCCACGGGTGCCTGCACCTTCGCGCCGACCGGGTAACCCTCGTCGGGTGGGTTGGTATTCTCTGGCGCTGATGGGGAGGGCCAGATTGCCGGAGAGGAGGAGCCCTATGCTCAGACAGACGGTGAAAAAATGAATTGCACGCATGGGTCTGCTAGTCGTTCAGAGGGGATAGCCGATCAGGAAGGGGGACTCGGTGGGGCTGTGGCGATCGCCAAGGCAGATGGACGAAAAGATGCATTGCCTGTCGGGGATAGGGGCCAGCAAAACACTAACCATTGTGGATCCCTGAAGCTTGTATATCCCTGAAGTCGGCGGGAGCAATGGGTCACAGTGCTGATAGCGCTACAGATCAGAACTCAAATTTTGCGGATCTGAGCCGCACGTGGGCCGACACTCGGAGTATAGCAGAATTTTTGTTGTCACAATTTTTGCGGTGAGCAGCAGGTGCAAATTGAATGAAGCGATTTAGCATGGATGCGGGTCTCACCATGTGCAGCACCTGGAGAGTCCCTGTTCTATGTGCTAAACAACCAATAAGCTACTGGGTTGAGAGATAAAGATATGCGTGTGGAATTTTGCGGTGGGAGTGCTCGGTTCGGCAGCATGGCATTGGTGTTGGTTGCATCGGCTATTGGGGTGACCGTGCCGATCGCGGGGCTGGCTGCGACAACGGGAGTGCCAATGAGTCGTCCTTCCGCTGGGGAAGAGTTCAGCCCGGTGGCCCAAGTGCCCGATCCCAGCCGCACCCTAACCCCTGACCCGAACCGCGATCGCTTCCCCCAACCCATCCCCACGCCTACGCCATTGCCCTCAACGCCGCCCATTTTGCCAGAGGGCAAACCAGAAACTCCGCCCAGCCCAGAAACCTCACCAACCGAGCCTGCGGCAACCTTTCGGGTAAACCAGATTAAAGTCACGGGCAGCACCGTATTTGGCCCGCCCCAGTTTGATCCCATTACCAACCCCTTGGAAGGCAAAGACAACACCCTGGAAGACCTCCGAAAAGTGGCCGATGCCATTACTCAGCTTTATTTGAATGCGGGCTACATCACCTCGCGGGCCGTACTAGCAGATCAAACGGTGACCGATGGTGTGGTCGAAATTCGGGTGATTGAGGGAAGGATCGAAGCCATTGAAGTGGAGGGAACTCGCAATGTCCGCAAGGCTTATATTCGTAGTCGGGTGGGCTTGGGGAGCCAAATGCCGCTCCACCGAGATGACCTGGAAGATGCGTTGCGGTTGCTCAAAGCTGATCCGCTATTCACCAATGTGGAGGCGAGTCTGCGACCGGGGCAGGAACTGGGTGGCAGTATTTTGATTGTGCGGGTGACAGAGGCCAAAAACTTGAGTGGGGTGGTGTCGGTGGATAATTATTCGCCGCCATCGGTGGGTTCGGTGCGTCTGGGGGGGGCGTTGTCTTATCGCAATTTGACTGGCTTTGGGGATGAACTGGGTTTTTCGGTGTATCACACAACGGTCAACGGGGCAGATAGCCTGGATATGTTTTATCGGGTGCCGGTGAATCCGCTGAATGGGACGTTGCAATTTCGGTTTGCGCCTAACTGGAACCGGATTGTGGATTCGGCGTTTGATGAGCTAGATATTCGCGGGCGATCGCAGTTGTATGACTTCAGTTTTCGGCAGCCGTTGTTTCGCAATCCCCGGCGAGAATTTGCCCTGTCGCTGGGGTTTACTGCTCAAAATGGGCAAACCTTTTTGTTTGAGAATTTACCCTTTCCGTTTGGGCTTGGCCCAGATGCGGATGGGGCTAGTCGGACGCGGGTACTCAAGTTTGGCCAAGATTATGTGAAGCGGGATCCGTTGGGGGCGTGGGCGTTGCGATCGCAGTTCAACTTTGGGGTGGATGTCTTCAATGCAACGGTAAATGAAGATCCGATTCCTGATGGGCGCTTTTTTAGTTGGTTGGGGCAGGTGCAACGGGTACATCGCTTGGGGAATAACCATTTGCTGATTTTGCAAGGGGAATTGCAACTTACACCAGATCCGCTCTTACCGTCCCAGCAATTTGTAATTGGTGGGGGACTATCGGTGCGGGGTTTTCGGCAAAATGCGCGATCGGGAGACAACGGTTTTCGGATTTCCCTGGAAGATCGTATTGCGCTTGTACGGGATGAAGCGGGAATTCCAACGTTGCAACTGGCCCCGTTCATTGATTTTGGGAAAGTTTGGAATCATCCCGATAATCCTAACCCGCAGCCGAGCCAACGCTTTTTGGCTGGGGCGGGTCTTGGTGTGTTGTGGCAACCCTACACAGGGTTAAATGTGCAACTTCAATATGGGCTGCCGTTTTTGCGGTTGCGCGATCGCGGCGATGATGCCCAAGATTATGGGTTTCACTTTAGCGTCAATTATACGTTTTAGAGGAGTAAAGCTAACGATATCAGGGGAATCGGCGATCGCCCAAACTGAAATCCGGCCTTGCCAAGCAGCACCGCTCAATCCTTAGTTTTTATCGAAGTAAAATAGAGTGCGATCGTGGAGCGTAGACAAATCCATTTTAGTTATTTTTCAAAGTAAAATACACTGCTCTTTTGAGCCACAAATAAATTCAGTTCAATGAACCGAAGCAGTCCGAAATCCCATCCAGCCTGAATGTAGCCCTAGGATGTTCAGATTGCTAAATCAGGTTTTATGTTGCAAACAGCGATTAAAAAGATGGGACTTGGCTTGCTATGCTTTCCTTTGCTCGTGGTGGGTTGCGTGGGTACTGGAGTGAGTAGCACTGCAAATGAGCCTACGAGTCAAACTCAGGTCAAAGAAAATACTGCTGGATTGACGGCTAAGGCACAAGATGAGTTGCGCGATCGCCTCCAAGCAATTGCCCAAACCGCTCAAGGTCGGGTCGGAATTCGGGCTACTGTATTAGAAACGGGTGAGTCAGTTTCGCTGAATGGTGAACAGCGGTTTCCTATGCAAAGTGTGTATAAATTTCCCATTGCGATGGCGGTGCTAGCCCAGGTCGATCAAGGCAAACTTCAGCTTAACCAAAAAGTACGAGTTGAGGCCAGCGATGTTGTTCCAAATAGTCAAGTAATCGATGAGAACTCCGTCCAAAAAGAGTTCACGCTGGCCGAATTATTACAAGTCATGATTATCAAAAGTGATAGCACTGCTTGTGATATTCTGTTGCGATTAATCGGTGGGCCAGACATTGCAACCCAGTATCTACAAAGTCTTGGAATCGATAGTATTGTGGTTGCCAATACGGAGCAGGAAATCCAGCAACAAGAAGCAAAAATCCAATATTTAAACTATGCGACACCAGATGCAGCGGTGAATTTATTGCAAATGCTTCAATCTGGCAAAGGTTTATCTAAATCGAGTCAGGCGTTATTGCTGCAATGGATGAGAGAAACGACAACAGGGCCACAGCGCATTCGAGGGTTGTTACCAAAAGATACGGTTGTAGCCCACAAAACGGGGACTTCGCGGACGGTGGCGGGGGTGACGGCGGCGACCAATGATGTAGGCTTGGTCACGCTGCCGAACGGACAACATTTGGCGATCGCGGTGTTTGTGTCGGATGCCAAGGCTGATCAGGCTACCCGTGAAGGGGTGATTGCCAAAGCGACCCGCGCCGTTTGGGAGCAATGGAGTCGATAAAACGGCGGATTAAAGTGCTGTGGGCACAGGAAAGGGCGATCGCGCGATCGCCCGGTTATCGCTATTGCTCACTTGGTCTCAAGAAAAGTTATAGGGAAATAGCCGTGGGCGGAGTCAGCACCGTTTGGGCGGCAGGCTGTATCCAGTCTTCCCGGTGGCGATCACTCAGGGGGAAGGCATCCACTTGAATGGCATCGTTACGGGCAAATTCGGCTTCACACATTAGGGTGGTTTCCGCTTCGTTGAGAATGCCCATTTCGTAGGCGAGATCCAGGACTGCTTGCGGTTTGTCAGTCGGTAACTGGCCCGATCGCATGGCGGCTTTGAGTTTTTGTAGAATCGGTTCAGTTTGGTGCAGGAGGGCAAAGGCGTGTTCGAGGCGACCTAGCGCCTGGTCTTTGGCTGTGGGAACGTAGATGCCAGCAGTCAGGCGATCACGATCGGGGCCAAACCGTTGCAGAGATTGGGCGACCTGTTGGCCGAGGTGGTCAGAGGGCAGGGTGCCTAGTGGGTTGAGCCGCGCCAACGGCAGAATAATTGTGCGGGCCAGGAAGCCAAGGATGGGAATCTCCAGATTGCTGAAAATACCTTCAAAGGCAATTTGAATTTGGGCAAAGGCATATTGCAGAGACCAGTGAACCAACGGTAAGTCTGCTGTTTGGCGACCTTCGGCTTCGTAGCGGCGCAAAGTAGCTGTGCCCAAATACAGCCAGGAGAGCGCATCCGCAAAGCGTCCGGTGAGTTTTTCCTTCCGTTTGAGGGAGCCACCAAAGGCTAAGAGGGCAACGTCAGTGAGGAGTGCGAAAACTGCCGATGCCCACATCAGTTTGCGGTAGTACCGCGCGGTGGGGCCAGAGACGGGCGATCGCGCCAGGTGGCCACGGGTGAGGCTCAATAGCCCTGCCCGGAAGAGGTTACGAACTAGCCCGCCCAGATGAGGCCAGAGGGCGCGATCGAAATCGCTGAGATTTCCTGTACTGAGGGCTTGGATTTCGGCATAGACATAGGGATGGCACCGAATGACCCCTTGCCCAAAAATCATCAACGTGCGGGTGAGAATGTTGGCTCCTTCCACCGTAATCGAGATGGGGGTTGCGGTGTAAATATTGGCTAAGAGATTGCGGGGGCCGCGACAAATCCCATTCCCGCCCAAAATATCCATGCCATCGTTAATCAGGCGACGAGCGATTTCCGTCGTGGTGTATTTGGCGATCGCTGAAACAACGGCAGGTTGTGCCCCGCGATCGACCGCTCCACAGGTATACAAACGGGTCGCATCCATCATGTAAGCCAGTCCCCCAATCCGCGCGAGGGGTTCTTCCACGCCTTCAAACCGCCCAATGGATAGCCCAAATTGTTGTCGAATCACGCTATGCGCCCCGGTGACTCGTGCGACCAGTTTGGCCACTCCGGTACAGGTTGCGGGGAAACTAATGCCCCGGCCCGCCGCAAGGCTCTGCATCAACATTTTCCAGCCTTGTCCGGCCTGCTCAACACCGCCAATAATTTGGTCGATCGGCAAAATCACATCATGCCCTTCCGTCGGCGAGTTGTAGAATGGCACTCCCATCGGGTCGTGGCGCTGATTAATCACAACACCGGGCGTATTGGTCGGGACGAGTACACAGGTAATCCCCAGATTTTTGCCTTTGCCGAGCAGATTGTCGGGATCTCGCAGTCGAAAGGCCAACCCCAACAATGTCGCGATCGCCCCCAGCGTAATGTACCGTTTTTTCCAGTTCAACCGCAGATAGAGGTTGCCATCTTTACCCCGAAACACTTCACCGTGGGAGGTAAGGCTGGCGGCATCGGATCCGGCAGTGGGTTCTGTCAGCGCAAAACAGGGAATCTCTTCCCCCCGTGCTAGCCGTGGCAAATAGTGCGCTTTTTGTGCTTCAGTACCATATCGCAGCAACAACTTGGCAGGGCCGAGGGAATTGGTCACACCCACGGTGGCAACATGGGTAAAAGAACGGGAGGCTAGTTTGACCATTACTGCACTGTAGGCCAGATTCGAGAAGCCCAGACCACCGTATTCTTGGGGAATCATCATCCCAAAGAATCGCTCTTGTTTTAGATAATCCCACACGGCGACTGGCAAGTCATGGCGCTGATAAATTTCCCAGTCGGTCGCCATCTGACAGACCTTTTCCACAGGGCCATCTAGAAAGGCTTGAAGCTCTGGTGAAACCTGGGGGTATGGCTCTTCTAAAACCCGTTTTAAGTTCGGTTTGCCAGTAAAAAACTCTCCTTCTATCCAAACGTTGCCAGCTTCGATCGCGGCTCGTTCGGTATCAGAAATGCTAGGTAATAAGTGTAAAGCCTGAATGAGGTTAAAAATCCAGCGTGTGACTAGGTTTTGGCGGAACCAAGGGATATTTAAAATCAATGCAACTAAACTAACTGGAATCCATATCCAAAGGGGCGGATTAAATAGCGCGATCGCCCCAATGATACAACCAGTCCATAACCAGAGTGGTACACCTAAGTAGCCGAGCAAAAGCACTCCTAAAAGAATGCCCAAAAGCATGAGAGGAAGAGGAATGGGAGGAAACATAGTCGCTCCTTATGAAGTGAAATAAACAGCAGTTTTTGAAGTTATCTAGCCTGCTATTTAATGTTCTAGAACTATCTGTAAACATTGCGTGAAGAGTTGAATGAAGAGTCAGACAGGCTCTAATCAAAAAACTAAAAATCAGCAGTGCAGGAATGCTGACCGTAATGATTTGTCTCAATCATCTGAAGCGCGATCGTGCTCGAATCTTTAGTAATTCTGAAGATAAAAAAACTGCATTGCTATCTAGTGAAATAACAATGCAGTGCATCTCCTCAGAGCATCAAGTTTTCAAAGATTCCAGCCGCTCCCATGCCGCCGCCCACACACATTGTTACCATGCCGTACCGTACACCTTGCCGTTGCATGGTATGGAGCAGTGTCGCTGTGAGTTTTGCCCCAGAACAGCCGAGTGGATGTCCTAAGGCGATCGCTCCACCATGAACATTGACTCGTGCTTCGTCTAAACCTAACTCACGAATGACTGCTAACGATTGGGCTGCAAAAGCTTCATTCAACTCGATTAAGCCAATATCATTTAAGTCTAAATCGACTTGTTTGAGCACTTTAGGAATCGCTGCAACTGGGCCAATTCCCATAATCTCTGGTGGGACGCCGACAACAGCAAATCCAAGCATTCGGGCCATCGGTTGAATGCCTAACTCCTGCACCATTGCCTCACTCATGACCACTGTTGCCGCAGCTCCATCCGACATTTGGGAGGAATTACCCGCCGTGACTGTGCCATTCATCCGAAAGACAGGTTTGAGCTGGGCTAACGCTTCTAAATTGGTATCTGCACGAGGCCCTTCGTCTGTATCAAAAACGGTTTCTGTGAGTTGTACCTTGCCATCGACGTAAGTTGTGTCTTTCACGACGACGGGTACAACTTCGGCTTTGAAGTGGCCTGCGGCCTGGGCAGCGATCGCCCGCTGATGGGATTGGAGGGCAAACCGATCTTGATCAGCACGAGAGATATGGAAGCGCTGAGCGACATTTTCAGCCGTTAACCCCATCGTGATGTAGGTTTCGGGTGCGTCGGTTAATAAGCTGGGATTGGGCAAAAACTGGTGGCCTCCCATCGGAATCAGACTCATAGACTCCGTACCACCGGCAATCATGACATCCGCTTGGCCAAAGGCGATTGCCTGAACAGCCATTGCGATCGCCTGTAACCCGGATGCACACAAGCGGTTGACCGTACAACCGGCAACTAAATCGGGCAAGCCAGCGCGCAAGGCCACGACACGCCCCAAATTAAAACCTTGTTCCGCTTCCGGCATGGCACACCCCATAATCACATCATTAATTTGGTGTGAGACTAAATGGGGAATTTTGGCGATCGCTCCTTGCACGGCAGTGGCTCCTAAGTCATCTGGACGGGTATGCCGCAAAGTGCCCCGTGGTGCTTTACCCACTGCGGTTCTAACACTACTAACAATGTAAGTATTTTTCATGGTTTTATCCCAATGCATGAATGGCAAAAGACTAATTGAGCACAAGAGTTTTTTACTTCGATTGGAGTGAGTTTTAGACTTGTCCTGAATGATGAAGGACTGACTAATTTCGAAGTGGTTTCTTAGTCTTTAGCATGTGTATGATTCGTTCTTGGGTTTTACTTTCATCGATAAGTGGCAAGAAATTCTCGCGTTCCAATTTCAGTAAGTAATTGTCATCGACATAGGTCGGTGCAGTTAAGTCACCACCCGTGAGAACATAAGCTAATCGCTGAGCTAAATGGCGATCATAATCACTAATAAATCCTCCTTGATGCATGACGTAGCTCATCATGTCAAACGTTGAGCGGGCGGGTTGTCCCAATACATAAATTGGATTACGAATTGGTGCCTGATACCCAATGCGGTCTAAACATAGAACTTCTTGCTTCGCAACATACAGACGGCGATCGCCATTCGGTAAGATCTTTGTATTGGGGGGTAAAAATCCTAAGGTTTGACCTTCATAAGCACTATTAGAAACTTTCGCCATGCCAATCGTTTCAAATACCTTTTTGACAAACGGCAGGATATCCCCTGGTGTGTCTGCGGTAGCTCGTCCTGCGGCCCATCGCGCCATCCGCATTAACCCGCCCCCTGCTGGGATCAAACCCACACCTAGCTCCACTAAGCCGATATAGGTTTCAGCACTGGCTACCACATTCGGGCAGGCCATTGCCAGTTCGCACCCACCCCCTAATACTCGCCCTTGAATCGCCGCCACAATCGGTTTGTGGAAATAATACATACGTTGTACCAGGGCTTGAAATTTATTCAGGAGTTCGGCGATCGCAGGATGAGAATGGGTAAAAGGATTCAAGTTCTCCATTTGGACAATCTTGCCAACTTCAGCAAGGTTGATGCCCACACAGAAATTTTCACCCTCATTCGCAATGACCATGCCACGATAGTCACGAGTCTCTAGTAAGTTCATGACATCTACTAAGCCATCAATAACTTTGCTGCTTAGCGTGTTTGCTTTAGAGTAAAAGTTGTATAAAACAACCCCATCACCCATGTCAAGCAGTTGAGCTTCGGAATTATGCCATAACACTGCGTTTGCATTGGCTTGGATATTGGCAATATGTAGTTCATCCGGGGCGGTGGGTAATGTAACAAATTGACGACCAGGAATATACACGCGATGGCGATCGCCATAGAATTTAGTTGCACCTTCCTGATGCATGACCTCTATCCAGTGAGGAATGTGGAAGTTAGCCTTGGTTAGGTCTGCTAACACGCGCTCAAAGCCTAAAACATCCCAAATTTCAAAAGGCCCCATTTCCCAACCAAAACCCCAGCACATAGCCTGGTCAATTTCCAAAGGACTGTCTGCAATTTCAGGAATACGATTCGCACTATAAGCCAGCGTGGCTAAAAGGGTCTGTCGGAAAAAATCACCCGCGCGACCTTTGTGCTCGTATAGTTTTTGGAACCGTTCTGCGAGGGTTGGTAATTTTTCGATGGACTCTAATTTTCCTAAATCCAAAGTTTTGGGTGATTCATAGGCAAAAGTTTTAGGATTCAGCGAGCGAATTTCTCCATCTACTTTTTTGTAGAATCCTTGGCCTGATTTTGCACCTAGAGAACCGGTTTCAACTAATTTCTGCATCAGGTCTGGCACCTGAAATATTGCCTGGGATTCATCATGGGCGATCGCAGGATAGAGATTTTTCGCAACATACAGCAGCGTATCTAAACCTACTAAATCAGCCGTTCTGAAGGTGGCCGATTTGGGCCGACCGACAATATTGCCTGTCAACGCATCAATTTCTTCAATCGTATAACCGTTTTCGGTTAATGCTCGAATGCCGAGTAAACTGACAAATACACCGATCCGATTAGCAATAAAGTTTGGCGTATCTTTTGCTATAATAATACCTTTGCCTAAATAAACTTGACCAAACCATTCCATCCGTTTTAAAACTTCAGGGTCGGTCTCTTGGGTTGGGATTAGTTCTAATAGCTTGAGATACCGAGGGGGGTTAAAAAAGTGAGTGCCTAAGAACCGTTGGCGGAAAGACTGAGATCGTCCCTGGGCGATCGCGCTAATTGATAACCCGCTGGTATTGCTTGAAATAATGGTATGCTTGCTGACTATTTTTTCGAGCCGCTCCATGAGTTGTTGCTTGACAGTCAAATTTTCGACTACGGCTTCAATGACCCAATCAACATGCTGGAGGCGATCAAAGTGCTCCTCGTAATTTCCTAAAATAACTCGTTGGATAACTTGCTCAGTAAAAAAGATTGGTGGAGATAACTTTTGAGCTTTTTTAAAAGCACCTTCAACGAGGCTATTTTTAGGGCCGGATGGTGCAGGCAAATCAAGAAGATGAACGGTTAAACCAATATTGGCTAAGTGGGCTGCGATCTGAGCACCCATCACACCCGCACCCAATACAGCAGCAGTTTGGAATGGTTTAAACATGAGCTTTGCCTCAGTAAGCAACTAATAGTGAATTAAAGACTTGGCATAGATTGGACAGGATGCCGCCGGAACAATCGGACACGAAGCGGTATGACTAGAATCCTTGGCTGCATCACTCAAGCTACCTAAGCTTTGAATTTCAGTGTCATGTCGATAAAGGCGTGAAATTTCTTCCGAAAATGCCTTTATCACTTGGTTGCGATTAATAGAACCATCGGGATTCAATAATCCATTTACAATTGTTAGGTCAGCATTGACCAGTTGAAATTTCCGAACTGTTGACCAATACGGTAAATGACAATTTGCCTGATCAATCAAATCTTGATAGAGAGCTTGTAGGCAAGGATGAGATAGCCAAACATCGTCCGTAATTTCGATGTTGAGAGTCCGTGCAACGTCTTGAATTGCCTCGTATTGTGGAAAGATTAACATGCCACAAAATTTATGGCCTGCACCTACTGTCACAGCATGAGCAACTAGCGGAGATTGCATCAATTCTTGCTCTAGTGGAAGGGGTGATACATACTTGCCAGTTGAGAGCTTAAACAGATTTTTTTTAACTCCAATTAACTGAAGAAAACCCTCATCTGTGATGTACCCTAAATCGCCAGTATGTAACCACCCATCTGTATCAATAATGGCTTGAGTTGCTGTCGGATCTTTGTAATAACCCTGCATAACAAAAGGCGACTTGATTAAGATCTCACTATCATTAGCAAGGGTAATTTCTACACCGGGAATGGCTTTACCAACTGTTCCGGCCCGGTTATGTTCACCTCGGTTGTAGCACAGCACTGCACTCGTTTCAGTGAGGCCATAGCCTTGTAGTAGGGGAACTCCTGCTGCGGTAAAAACATTGGCGAGATCGCTACGTAATGCGGCTCCTCCGCAGATCAGTGCTTTCATGCGATCGCCAAAAATAGCTCGCCATTTACCGTATACCAAGCGCTCAGCTAGCTTGAGTTGTAATCGAAACAATCGTGAAGGTGAACGCCCAATTTCAAACCGATGAGCAAGTTTCAATGCCCATTGAAAGACTCGTTGATCAAATCGTCCAAGCCGTTGTCCTTGTTCTACGATGCGTTCGTATAGTTTTTCTAACAAGCGCGGCACCGTAATGAGAACGGTGGGATTAACGAGCTTAAGGTGTCTGATCAAATGATTGGGATCAGAAAAATAAATGCTGTGCCCATACGCTAAATGACCATACAAAAATGCACGGGCAAAAATATGAGTGAGGGGTAAAAAGATGAGAGCAGTTTCCGCTGAACCTGTTGCAAGATTAGGAAAACTACTAAAAGCAGCAAGAATATCGGCTGAAATATTTTCGTGACTTAGCATGACTCCTTTGGGGCGTTTAGTTTCGCTCGCAATATAGAGAATTGTTGCTAAATCATGAGGCTGTATTTGCGATCGCAAGGCATCTACTTGCGCCTGATGCCATTGAGCTTCACCTTGCTGTTGAAGATCTGTTAGCGATCGCACCCATACTGAACGAGGAAGATGAGAGTTTGGTGATGTATGACTGGGGTGACCCTCGCCAAGTAAATGGGGAATCTGTAAACAGTCATCTGGGGGTGCCAGGCTACTTTCTTCAGGGTGAATTGTGGGATGGACTAACTGAGCTTGAATGCGATCCCAGTTATCAGGAACGGACGCAATTATAACTCCTTGCAAAGTGCTTTTTTCGGTGAGATAAGGCAAAATTTGATATAGTAAATCGAGGTTAGAAATGACCAAGATTTTAGTTTCGCTATGTTGCAGAATAAATATGATGTTTTCGATAGTTTGAGTCAAATCAATCGGAACATCAATCAAGCCTGCTAACAAACAGCTCATATCAACTAAACAAAATGAAATATCATTTTGCATCATGAGCCCAACTCGATCGCCTCGATTTAATCCAAGGGACAGCCAACCTAAGGCGATCGCTTCTGATTCATATCGAAATTGCGTGTTAGAGAGCGATCGCCACTGTCGCTTTTGCCATTGATTCAGCGCTTGTTCATTCGGATAGCGATCGCAAGCGTCATCGAGTAACTCTGGGAGAGTTTTGCCTAAGCAAAGTTCGCCGGAATTGGGTGGTGCACGATAAATCATTGGAAGATGTGTCATCGCTTTAATGAAATAGAAGACTGCTAGTTGAATCGTAAACTTATTGGCCAATCATCTAATGGGACGCGTATTTGGATCAATTTAGCTTGCTAGAAACTGACTCTAAAAGCATTACGAACTCTGGTGTTAGGAGCCTGTATGCAATAGATCAATAGCCTGGTAAAAGTCTTGGACGACAACAGCGATTAAGGATTTACCTTAAAAGCTAGAGATAAAAGGAGAGGAGAGAATGAGAGAAATAGAAGAATACTTTTATCAGGCAAATGAAGCACTCAAGAAGGAATTAAACCTCGTTAAGATAGAAATAAAAATACTTATCTCTTCTTAATTGCATACCTTTAAGTAGAGATAAGAATGAGAAGAATTAACCTGATTACTTGGGAATTGTTGAACCCAAATTAGTTTGGCTATGTGCAGTGAGATGATGCTGTTATGAGATTGCTAACTGATTGTCAGCAAAAAAGAGAATCACTTGAAAAGATGGATTTGCGAATTATCAGATGAGACTTTTTGGGGAAGCAATGGGAAGTTATGCTTCTAGCAAAGTTAAAAGTCTGAAAGGATGACTTTCGGCTTTGCTCAAGGGATGATCCTCAAATCCAAAATCATCGATTAAGTCCGTATCGAGGCTTATTTTTAGTATAGCTAGCTACTTTATGGCCGTGGAAAGTTGATACGTATCGCAATCTTTTTTGTAAAGAAATCAGGCGTTAATCTCATGATGAGAGGGCTTTCTCGGGTATTCCGTGGCTTTAATCTGGCTCCGTCTGATGGATTTGAGATAAAGAATTGCGATCGCTTACAAAAATTAATCTTTTATTCAGTTTGGTGGTCATTGTTCTGGGTGCTGGGGAGTGACGTTTTCTATGGGAGAGGAACTGCAACAGGGATGCTGACTCAGGGCTACAGAGGCGTACTGAGTTGTTCCACTGAGAGTCTTGAAAATAGTTGGAAATTGCCGAGATAAAGGTTTTAGGGAGAGTATAATTTGCAAATTTCAACTTCGCCATTGATATGGCGATCAAGCCAGTTTGTAATGTCTTGTAAAACTGGGCGTGCATCGATATCGTTATGGAGGTCATGGTATCCATTTGGATAAATGCGATATTCTTTGTCGATGACGGGGATCTGCTCAAACAGGAGTTTACTACTGTCGGGTAGAGCTACGAGATCTTGGGTGCCATGTAATGCCAAAACCGAGCTTTTTAATTCTGGTAGGTGCTCATTAATCCATTGAATAGTTTTGAAGAATTCTGTGACTAACCGGGCTGTTCCTTTTGTATGGCGTAAGGGATCTTGTAGCTGCTGGGATAGGGCGATCGCGTCTTTCATTCCAGCAGTTTTAGGAATACCTGTATTTAAGCTAAATCGAGGATAAATCTGAGAGACTAAATAGCCAATTTGCAGCCGCCATGCTGGCACACCAATTGGTTTGAGGGCAGGTGCAAGAGTGACGATATAAGGCACCGTTTCAGGATAGTGCAGAGCATAGTCGAGAATTACAATTGCGCCCAAACTATGACCAATCGCAAAGCAAGGACTTTGGCCAGACTGTTGCTGAAGCAGTTGCCAAAAACAATCGAAATCATTGCGAAAATCACCCCATTGCTGGATAAAACCTCGTTGTCCGGGCGATCGCCCATGACCACGCAAATCCATTGCACAAACACCATATCCACGCTGGACAAGGGTTTTGACAAGCTGTTCAAACCGTCCGCTATGGCTACCCAACCCGTGGACTATCCCTACCATTGCCTTGGCTGAAAAGGGGGGCGACCAGCACTGATAATACAGTGATAGGTTATCTTTGCTTAAAAATGTTCCTTCAACGTGCTGCATAGTGAACTCCAAGATTGTTGTGGTCAACAAGTTAGATTGTGAATTAAGTTAGAGAACTGGTTGGCACTACCAATTCAGATAATTGCTTAGATCAATTGATAGATAAATCTTTGTTTGTGCGATCGCGATTGAGAGTGAAGATCAATCTTTGAATTAGCTAAACTTTGTTGAATAACGATGGGGCTTCCAAATTTGGATTTATGCTTGGAAAAAGCCCTTTTTATTTGAAGCGAAAAGTGGGCCTGGTCTGAGAGGCGTTTTCAAGAGTCCCGACTGTAAATCAACACGATAGATGTCGGACTTTATTTAAAGGGAAATTTGGTGATTCAGTTGGGCTTGGGAGGCTTGGCTTAACAGCCAGATATCATAGGGAGACTGGCTGAGCGTGCTCACATAACGAGCGTTGAAAGGTGGAAAATGGGGCGTGTTGATCCCTAAGTGTTGATTTAAAAAGGCCAGACTGAGGGCTGCTGTGTAGGTGACGAAGGGGGTGGCATGGGGGATGTGCAGGGGGTGGGGATGCAGTTTGAGGTGTAAGTTCAAGGTGTTGAGCAAGTCGCCTGGATTGTGAAGATGAGTTTTTCCTTGCATTAAGGCTAAATAGTGAATGGGGGTTGTTAACCATTGAAATAGACGAATTTGTTCGCAGGCTAGGGGGGCGGTGAGGTCGTGGCTCCCGGCGATTAGGAGGACTGGAATTTGAATGGGGTGAAGACCCATGCTGCCAAAAATGGCACTGCCGACGGTATCGATTGCGATGATGGCACCGACGCGGGAATCGTAGGCTGAGTGCAGGGTGCGGGGGAGCTGGAGGGCCTGACATTGTAATAGTAAAGAGATGTTGGGATGGGAATTGGCCAGATCGCAGGAGGTTTCGAGTTCGGTAAATTGGATGGTGGCTCCGGCGAGGGCGAGGGCGGTATAAGCCCCAAAGGAATTGCCCATCACGCCGATACAGTCGGTATTTAAGCGTCCTTCAAAGAGGGCCGTGTTATGGGTGGTTAAGCGATCGATGAGCCGACTGATGGTGCGGGGGCGTGCCAAAAACTCGGTTTGTTCAAAGACTTCGTTGGCTTCTCCGGCCAAGAGGCGGCGGACTTGGTCGCTACTGCTACCGGGATGCTGGGGGGCGACGACGACGTAGCCATAGGAGGCTAAGTGGTGAGCGTGGGGGGCGAAGTCTTCGGGGTTGGCGGCTAAGCCGTGGGATTGAATCAGCAGGGGAATGGGGCCGGGGGGGAGCGATCGCGGTTGATAGCACAAGATGGGAATGGGTTGTTCTCCTGGGTTGAGGGGCCATTCCCAGGTGGTTTGCGTGACAGGCCACGGGCCGGGTTGCTGGAGATCAAGGCTATGGTCGGGTAATGGGGGCTGGGTGTGTGCTTCGGCGATCGCCAGTTCGCGGATTATGCTTACGAGGGTATCGGTGGCGGCAAACAACGCTTCGACTTGCCGTGCTGTTTGCAAGATTTGTTCCAAGTTGAACTGAAACTGCTTGGGCGATCGCCGCCACAAGTCGAGTAACGAAATGCCCTCTGGCTCGGTCGCGAGTTGGATGAATAATTCTTTGAGGGCAGGGGTGGGTGGGTGCGGCGCAGGGGGATGCATAAACCGGGCAAACCAAGTCACCAGGAGATCGCCCAAGGACGTTTGAAAAAACTGCTGAAGTTGGGCCGGGTTGAGGATCAGACGAGTTTGTAAAATTCTGCGGCACTTGGCTTGGTGCGACTGGTGCGCCTCGCTCAAATACGTCTCACACACTTGGCGGGCGACAAACGGTAAGGTCGGGGCAGCCCATTTGCCTTTCATCCGGCGTAACAGTTGCAGGGTTAAGGCTTGCACTGTTTTAAGTGGCGTTTTAGCAGCGGGAATGCTGGGCTTGGGCACAGGAGAGTTGGCGGTTGACATAGGACACCTACACAGACAGCAATAGGATGTCGTCCGTTTCTCTCCTATCTTCTAGGATGCCCAAAAAAAGGATGGCGACGAGGTTTTGCAACATCTCTACATTCAGGATGTGCGCAACTGACCGAGGCGGAGGCGCGGGGTAAGGCTGGATGGGTATGGGCGATCGCGAGGGTGAGCAGTAGCCTCAACGCGTATGAGGTTTTTTTCACCAAAATGTCCTGATGTGGGTTAGCCCGCGATGAAGGGTAACGGTATTCGAGTTTCTACCGAGATAGTCAAGACGCTCTAGCCGAGGCCAGAGCGTCAGGAACAGTAACCACTCTCTACTTCTGTGATACCACGTTGCCCTTTGTGATTCCGTAAAATCCCAACATCAGTGTGCCAGTTTATCAAGTGTTTACGGGCGATCGCATCTACCCTGGTATGGCGTGCTGTTTCGACATCTCTGGGGGGAGCTTGAACAGTTTGGTTGTCGCCAAATGTTCCCTCACTCAGATGCTATGAAATTCAAATATTTATTGCTCTTTGCTGCCTCCGCATTGTTGCTAAAGCCTGCTCCAATCGAGAGTTTTCCGGCCAAAGTTGCCTATGAAACCCGGACGGTGGCGACCTCTTCGACGCAGGTGTATCAGCAGGCGAATCCTGCCGTCGTGACGGTGTTTGCAGGCCGAGAAATTGGGTCGGGCAGCATTGTTAGCGCCGATGGTTTGGTGATTACCAACAACCATGTGATTCGGGGGAATACGCAGGTATTTGTGCGAATGGCTGACGGTCAACGGATTGCCGGACAGGTGATTGCCACTGATGGCCGCGCGGATTTGGCGTTAATTCAGCTCAATGGTGGGGGCAGTTTCCCGACGATCGCTTTTGCGAGTCAAGCGCCACGCGGGGGGCAGGCGGTGTTTGCGATCGGCAGTCCCTATGGGCAACCGGGGGTGATGACCACGGGCACGTTTACGCGATCGCGGAGTAATGGCGATTTGCAATCCTTAGTGGAACTGAAACCGGGGAATTCGGGGGGGCCGCTGCTCAATGCTCAGGGGCAGATGGTTGGTGTGAATAAAGCCATTTTGGAATCGGCTCAGGGTAGTAATACAGGGATTAGTATTGCGACGAGTGCGGCGACGGCCCGCCAGTTTATTGAACGTAATCGACCGGGGGGGTTGGTGGCTAGTGCCCCCGGCCAGTGGGCGGGAGGGGAGGCGCGATCGCCAGTCCCAGACTACGCTCCCAATTTTGCCGTTGGTGCCGCCCCCAGATCACAACGCAATTATGCAACTGGGGAGAATGGGCGATCGCGCTATGCCACGAAGGGCAACCCGGTCATCATTGCGCCCAACGGTCAGCGCAACACACCCTTTTATGAGGCGGGGGGAGCTTTGCCAGCGCAACGCTACGACAATCTGCTGACGACTGTTCCGCCTGCAACCCGTGGGTCTGGGGTGCGGCTTGGTGTCATGATTGATGCGCGAACGTTGATTATTCAACAAGTGGAAGCGGGCTCGGCAGCGGCAAATAGTGGCCTCCGGTCGGGCGATCGCGTTGTTGGAATCAACGGCAATCAACTCAACAATCTGGGGCAGTTACAGCAATTGATTCAACAAGCCCCAAACCGGGCTGCCTTTGTCGTTGAACGCTATGGCCAAGCCCAAACGGTGATGGTTCAGTTTTGAGGGAGTGCCCCACGGGCAGCGATCGCGCCAGCCTTATACCGCTAGCATCGGCGTATCCGTTGAGGGGGCGGGGGCTAAACCTGCGGCATATTGCTGCAAGTGTTCAATGGCGCGATCGATCAGGTCAAACCCTTGCTGGGCGGTTTCGATCGTGCTGAGTTGGCCGCGCAATTCGGCAGCGCCCATAAACCCTTTGGAGTACCAGGTCATGTGTTTCCGGGCTTGGCGCACACCGCGATCGCCCTTGTATTCCCACAGCATGTGCAAATGTTCCCGCGCACACTGCAAGCGTTCAACGGGGGTAGGTTCGGGCCGCAGTTCCCCAGTTTTCAGGAAATGATCAATCTCGCCCACGAGGAACGGATAACCCAAGGTCCCCCGCGAACACATTACTCCATCCGCCTGGGTCAATTCCAGACAGTTCACTGCCGCTTCGACCGAAAAAATATCGCCATTCGCAATGACGGGAATCGTCAAAATCTCTTTCACCTTGGCGATCCATTCCCATTTGGCGTTGCCGTTGTAGCCTTGCGATCGCGTCCGCCCATGCACCGTAATCATGCATGCCCCCGCATCTTCCATCCGTCTGGCAAAGTCGAGAATATTAATTTCCTGATCCGTCCAGCCAATCCGCGTTTTGACCGTAACTGGAACCTGCACCGCGTTGACGACTGAACGTACAATCTCAGCCGCCAGTTCCGGTTGCCGCAACAACGACGACCCGCCGCCATTTTTCGTGATTTTATTCACCGGACACCCCATGTTGATGTCCACCGTATCGGCCCCTTCTGCCACCGCCATCTGGGCCGCCTCTGCTAAAAAGTCGGGCCGACAATCAAACAATTGAATGCTAATAGGCCGTTCATTGGGGTCAACTTCCATAATCTTGGGCAACTCTTTCACATAGTGCAGCCCCGTCGCGTTGACCATTTCGGTATACATCATGGAATCCGCCGCATACCGCCGCACCAACCGCCGAAAGACCAGATCCGTCACCCCCGACAACGGCGATTGCAATACCCGACTTTTGACCTCAAACTGACCAATCTTAAGGGGTTGGGCAAGGCGTTCCTGCAAGGCAGGCGATAACGTCACCATGATAAACTCACCGACTGAAAGAGACCTTTTCTATCTTATCGCTGCGGTTTACGCCCTGAGTAAAAGTGCAGAGTTGACTAGCGTTTTACGGCATCCGTGCAGCAACTATGGGGCGGTGTCAGGGATGCGGTATCAGAAATGGTCGGTGGATTTGTACTTCGGTTTATGAATGGGTTAAAGCGCACACTCCCAGACTATTCCTTGCCCCCAACCAATGACCAATCTAAATGGTATACAAAGATGAATTGCCAGACTGTAAACCGAGATTTATTACAAATCTAGACAAGTTGCATTGATTCCACAAGACTGATGCTAAAGCAGAGAAAGCAAATCGTTAAAACTTGGCCAAGACAATATGCTAGATGATCATGGCATTCATGATGTGATTTTTGAGGAGCGGGATATTCAAATTTTTAATATTCCTAACCTTAAAACGCGGCTGGCAACGCTACAAAATTATTTCTTTCCACGGTTGGAGAAGGTACTGCGTTATACCCTAGATCTCGTATCCCAAGTCTATGATGTCAATCCCTACGAAACAATGACCTTTATGTATTCTCCCAGCCATCGAGAAAACGCCAAGGAAAATGCAGACTTTGGCAGAGTGCATGTTGGAATTGGTGCAAAGCGAGGTCGCAAACCCCTCCAAATCACTAATAGAGATGGAAAACCCTTTTCTCATCATTCAATCTCTTTAGTGTTTAAGATTTTACCGAGTGGAACTATGGAGGTCGAGTTCGTTCCATTTCGTCTTTGGGTTGATGATAATTACGTCTCAAGAATTGCAAACCTGATTGAAACCCACCAGACTACCCTAGCGCCATTGCTGTCCTTCGCCCATATCACGCATACATCCGACCAGAGTTATTGTTGCTTTGTCCCTTTACACAACGCGATCGTCCCAGAAGAAGTCGGCTGGTCAGGACTCAAACTGGTATCCCCCAGATACTACTTTCCCGTTGATATAAATCGGGGATTATGTGAATTAATTTTTGCTTTTGTATTGTTGTATGCTCTGGCGGAATCATTCATTGAGATTGGCGAAGGAAGGGAGCCAGGGCTGAATAAAAGACTGGAGCAATTTAAGGAATGGTATGTAGCGGCTGAACAGGACGAAGTTGAGGCGGAAGAAGTTGACCCGCAGGACGATTTGATCGAGCTAGAAATTCCAGAGTTGGATAGTTATTCGTTTGTTAGAGCGAGTAAATGGTGGGCGGTGCTGGCTAGAGATCAGTGGCAATGTTTGAGTTGTGGGAGAACTGCGCGGGCGGATGGTGTGTTGTTAGAAGTGGATCACATTATTCCTCGGTCTAAAGGGGGTTCTGATGATATGAATAATCTCCAAACACTGTGCAAAAAATGCAATATTGGCAAAAGTAATCGCGATAGTACACGGTTATCTCGGCCTTAATTGATTGCTGAATTAATGTGGTTATGTTAGCGGATTTAGAGGTTAAAGTTGGCGATCGCGCACTCATAAGCGCAATACAATTAACCATTAATCCAGACATGCTTTTAGCGTCGCGGCAACCGATGTGGCGAGTGCATCTAAGTCGTAACCACCTTCTAACCCGAAGAGGATATTTCGGGTGACAGTGAGACATTGTTGGGTAAACCAATAGTAATCATCAGGAGTTAAGCAGAGATTGGCTAAAGGATCGTCGCAATGGGCATCGTAACCAGCACTGATGATCAGCAGATCTGGCTGAAAGCGGAGGAGAAAGGGAATGACGGCTTGTTCAAACGCGGGTTGATAATCGGCGCTGGTACTGCCCGATCGCAGGGGAAGATTCAACACATTGTTGTGAAAGCCTGTTTCACTGCGGGCTCCAGTGCCCGGATATTGGGGTGATTCGTGGAGGGAACAGTAAGCAATTTGGGGGTTCATTTCAACAATTGCCTGGGTTCCGTTGCCGTGGTGGACATCCCAATCCAAAATCGCGACTCGTTGAATGCCCGGTTGTGCGAGGGCGTAGGTGGCCGCGATCGCCGCATTGGAAAAAATGCAAAAGCCCATCCCGCGATCGCTGACAGCATGATGCCCCGGTGGACGAGCGGCGACAAAGGTGGGTTTGCCTGTCTGCAAGACCTGATCCACACCATCGAGCCAGGCGCTGACGGCTAACTGGGCAATTTCAAAGGTGCGGGGCGATACGGGGGTGTCTGCATCTAAATAACCGCCGCCGCGATTAGCCAATTGCCGCACCTGTTCCACGTAGGGCGAGGTATGGACGTGTTCAATGGTAGCGAGGACTGGCCGCTGAGCGATGGGGGTAGGTGTGCGCCAGGTTAATTGGTCGGCCCAACTGACGGTTTTTAACTGCGTCTGAATCGCAGTTAATCGTTCTGGTCGCTCAGGATGAAAATAACCAGTTTCATGGAGTAAAAAATCGTCGGAATAGATGATAGTCAACATAAATCACCGAAGCGCAAGAACGTTTGAGTTGGGTTGCTGCTAATTATACCGATTGCCTGAGAAGAGTGTGGATTTTGCTAGGTAGTTGAATTCATTCATTGCAGAAGTGTTTGGAGAAAGGTAGAAAATCTTTCTTGATGTCGGGGAAAATTGCTTAGCCTGGTGCGTGGCTGGAAAAGTGGCTTGGGAGAAATCAGTATTTGTGGATGGGCGATCGCGGTAGTCGATGGATTTGAGAATTTGCGGCTCCCTGACCCTGGTGTGGGGGCCGTTTAGCAAGGTGATTGGGCCTGGTTCGCGCAGGCAGCCATGATTTAACTAGAGAGTGACGAGAAAGAACATCGCTGGTAAAAATCGTGATGTTGGCTAAAAAAACAAGAGAATTATTTGTTTTTGATTATTATAAGCTGTGAGTTTACGCCGAAAAAATGGCGTTATTGAATGAGGTTTAATCAAAGGGTTTATTTGAGGTTTGACTACTGCTTGAAAAGCTGATTTATATTTTGAGTTAGCTTGAATAAAAAAGAATGATTCGGATTTTGCTGAAAAGCTTCTGTTGGAATAGAGATACTAATTCTAGAGGTTTAAAGTAAGAAAAAGATAGCTCGTTTTTGATGATAAAAAATTTATGAAGAAGAGTTGGTTTTGTTGGGGCGATCGCGGCGGGTAAATCGGCCACGATCGATGCTTATCTGTGATACAATCGGAGGGTTAAAGAATGGGTGTGCAAACTAGTATTTTCAAGCTTGTTTTGTTGCCTTTCTTCCTTGTTGAAGTTGGGGCGTTAGCCATTCATTGCTCATCGATTTGGAGTTATTGACGATATGACGTTTTCCCAGGAGTCGCCGCAAGACCGGATCATCCCGACCGATTTACGGAGCGAGATGCAGCAGTCTTACCTGGAATACGCGATGAGCGTGATTGTGGGGCGGGCACTTCCCGATGCGCGAGACGGTTTGAAGCCAGTGCATCGCCGCATTTTGTACGCCATGCATGAGCTGGGGTTGACTCCAGAGCGGCCCTTCCGGAAATGTGCCCGTGTGGTCGGGGAAGTGTTGGGTAAATACCATCCCCACGGGGATACCGCCGTTTATGATGCGTTGGTGCGAATGGCGCAGGACTTTTCCATGCGATCGCCCCTGATTGACGGTCATGGCAACTTTGGTTCGGTGGATAATGACCCGCCCGCCGCGATGCGATATACCGAGTGTCGGCTGCGACCACTCACGACCAATGCTATGTTGCAAGATATTGAGTCGGAGACGGTTGACTTTGCTGATAACTTTGATGGTTCGCAGCAAGAGCCGATTGTTCTCCCCGCACGAGTACCCCAGCTACTCTTAAATGGGTCTTCGGGGATTGCGGTAGGGATGGCGACGAATATTCCGCCGCACAATCTGGCTGATTTGATTGACGGCATGACTGCGTTGATCCGCAATCCAGAGTTGACTTCGCTGGAGTTGATGCAATATATTCCGGGGCCAGATTTTCCGACGGGCGGGCAAATCCTCGGAACGACTGCCATTCGGGAAGCCTACACCACAGGCCGGGGTTCGATTGTGATGCGGGGTGTGGCGAGTATTGAAACCATTGAACACCGGGGGCGGCCCGATCGCGAAGCCATCATCATCACGGAATTGCCGTTCCAAACGAATAAGGCGGCGCTCATTGAGAAGATCGCTGAAATGGTGAATGAGCGGCGATTAGAAGGAATTTCGGATATCCGAGATGAGAGCGATCGCGATGGGATGCGGATTGTGATTGAACTGAAGCGCGATGCTTATCCTCGCGTGGTGCTCAACAATCTGTATAAGCAAACGCCTTTACAAGCCAACTTTGGGGCCAATATGTTGGCGCTGGTCAACGGCGAACCCCAACTCTTGACCCTCAGGGAGTTCCTCACTGTCTTCCTCGACTTCCGGATTGAAACGATCACGCGGCGGACACAGTACCGTCTGCGGAAAGCTGAGGAGCGGGATCACCTGTTGCAAGGCTTGTTGATTGCGTTGGCAAATTTGGATGCCATTATTGAACTGATTCGTCACGCAGCGGATGCGCCCACAGCTCGCCAAGAATTGATTGGACAGTACGGCCTGTCGGATGTGCAGGCGGATGCGATTCTCCAAATGCAATTGCGGCGTTTGACGGCGCTGGAAGCGGAAAAAATTCATCAAGAGCACGATGATTTGCTGAGCCAAATTACGGACTTGCAGGATATCTTGGCCCGTCGGGAACGGATTTTGTCCATCATTGAAACTGAGTTGGGCGAATTGAAGGCGACCCACGCCACCCCCCGCCGGACGGTGATCGAGCAGTTGGAAAATGAACTCGCTGATGCTGATTTGATTGCGAATGAGCGGGCAGTAATTCTGCTGACGGAACAGGGTTACATTAAGCGGATGCCGGTGAACACCTTTGAGGCGCAGAGCCGGGCAACGCGCGGTAAGGCGGGGGCGCGGATTAAGGAAGATGATGGGATTGATCACTTCTTGGCCTGCCGTGACCATGACAGTATTTTGATGTTTAGCGATCGCGGGGTGGTGTATTGCCTCAGGGCTTACCAAATTCCCGTGGGGTCGCGGACATCGCGGGGCACTCCGGTGGTGCAGCTTTTGCCAATTCCGGTCGATGAAAAAATTACATCGATTATTCCGGTGGCGGAATTCAGTGAAGACGAATATTTGGTGATGCTGACGTGTAATGGCTACATCAAGAAAACGGCCCTCGCTGCCTTTAGCAATATTCGCGCCAATGGGTTGATTGCGATTTCCCTGGAAGAAGGGGATTTGCTCCGTTGGGTGCGGCGGGCCAGAGCCGAAGACACGATTATTATCGGATCGAGCCAAGGAAAATCAATTCACTTCCGGGCGACTCACGATCAGTTGCGTCCGTTGGGGCGGGCGACGCGGGGTGTCCGGGCGATGAACTTGCGGTCGGGCGATCGCCTGATTGGCCTGGATATTTTGCCGAGCGAGATTGTGAACGATCTGGCGGCGGCCCTTGAAGGCGATGTCGTCAACGATGTCACCAATGGCGAAGATGAAGTCTTGACTGAAGAGGAGGTGAACGATGCAGTTACTCCTGCGGGGCCGTGGATTTTGACGGTGACTGCCGGAGGCTATGGGAAGCGGGTGCCTGTTTCTCAGTTTCGACTTCAAAATCGAGCGGGGATGGGTATTGTCGCGACCAAGTTTCGGAAGGCGGGCGATCGCATGGCCTCGTTGCGCATCGTGAATGCTGGGATGGAATTGATGTTGATTACCAGCCGGGGCATTATCATTCGTCAGGCCGTCGATGCGATTTCTTGCCAATCCCGAGCGGCATCGGGGGTGCGCCTCCAGCGCCTAGACGAAGATGACGAAATTGTAGCTGTAGCGCTGGTTCCGGCCTCGGACGAGGAAGCTACAGACCTGAACGATGAACTGGCGGAAACGACAGCAGCGGGGGACGAAGGCAGTGTCGATGCCGACGCAGCAGACACCCAGGTGGACGCGGCGGCTGAGGCGGAGTAAAGTCTCCTCGGCCAAGGATGGTTGATGGTTAAGCGATCGCGCTCACACGGGCGATCGCTTAACCATCATTCTGACAACGGTTGACCGAGGGCCTCGAACCCATGCTTTGGTTCAGGCATAATAAAATTAATTTGTGAACCAGTTCTTGTCGTTTAGCCTTGGCGTGTTGACTGGTGAGTTGCCTGGTTGGTTGTCCGCTGGACTATCCCCTGCGCAAAACTCGCTTGCTTTGCCGCAACGCTCTACTGCAATCTTTGTCTTGTGCCTCACCTTTGTATGGGCACACAGCTTGAATGAAGCACCCCATCGCCACAATTTGTCAATCATTATTGCTCAGTAGCCTGACGATCGCTGGGACGCTAGCACCCGAGTGGATGGTTTTGAATCGCCTTGGGGCTGCGCCATCAGCCCAGGTTGTGGTGGCTGCGGAAATGGCGCGATCGCTCCATCCCCCGCAACAAATTTCTACCCCCGAACCAGAACCCGTTCAACGGCCTGCCCCTGGAACGGCCTGGCCTCAATCGCCTTTGCAGTTATCCTCCCAGACCTTGCTGGGTCAGCAATCGCCCAAATGGGTGAGTTTGATCGTTGGCGTAGCGATCGTCGCCGGACTGGTGCGTTTATCCAAGCAGCGTTGGCGGCTCCTTCCCTCAGCGGCGATCGACTATCGGTTGCTGGCTGAGGCCAATCCCGGTGGCATTTTTTATAACGATACTGACGGTAATTGTATTTATGCCAATGCCAGAGTCTTGAGCCTGACGGGGCTGACGGCACAGCAAATCAAGGGGGCAGGCTGGGCAACCACCATTCACCCTCACGATCGCGATGGGATTGTGGCTCAGTGGACTGAATTTGTAGCCCAAGTGCGGGCGGGGCAGGCGGCTGAATACCAAATTGAATGTCGGTTTTTGCACCCAGATGATCAAATTGTGTGGGTGTTTGGGCGGGCCGTGCCTCACCACGATGCCAAGGGCCGGCTGCTTGGGTTTGTGGGCTGTTTGACGGATATCAGTGCCCATAAGCAAACCGAAGCGGCCCTTTGCGCCAGTCAACAAGAACTCCAAACCATTACCGACGCGATTCCCGGTGGCATTGCCTATATCGATCGCGATCGCCGCTATCAATACATTAACCAGACCTACGAACGGTGGTTTCGCCGCGATCGCACTGAAATTTTGGGCAACACCGTCGAAGAAATCCTCGGCCCCCAAGCCTACAGTTGTGCCAAGCCGAAAATTGATCGAGTCCTGGCTGGGGAATTGGTGTCTTTCGAGTCCCACATGCGGCTCCGCAACAACACCTCCCGCGATATCTCTGCCATTCTTGTCCCGGATACTCGGGATCCTGCCTGCATTCAGGGGTATTACGTGCTCATTACGGATATCAGTGATCTCAAACGCACAGAAGCCGAACTCCGCCACAGTGAAGCCAAACACCGTGCTTTGATCCAGGCTTTGCCCGATCTGGTGCTCCGGGTTGATCGCGACGGTACCTATCTCGACTTTTACACCACTGATGCCTTCAACGTGTTAGAGCGCGATAAAGCGCTCGTGGGGACGAACGTTTACGACAGTTTGCCAAAAGCACTGGCGGACTGCCGGATGAATGCGATTCGGCAAGCACTGCGATCGCGCCAAATTCAGGTGTATGAACAAACCATAGAATTTGAACACCAACTGCAAATTGAAGAAGTCCGGGTGTTAGCCTGTGGTGACCATGAAGTTTTGCTGGTGGTGCGCGATATCACCCAACGCAAACAGGCCGAACAAGCACGCCAAAAACTGAATGAAGAATTGGAACGGCGTGTCCACGAGCGGACTCAAGCCCTTGCCCAATCCCAAGCGGAACTGCGGTTGCAGGAACAATTTTTGCGGGGCATTTACGACGGGATTGAGGTTTCAATTTTTGTGATCGATGTGTTGGATGGAGGGCGGTTTCAAATTGCGGCTTGTAATGCAGCCCACGAGCGGTTTACAGGGTTACCATCAGCCCAGTTACGGGGCAAAACGCTTGAAGATCTTTTCCCGGCCAATCTGGCCACTCCGGCGATTCAGCGGTTTCGCATGTGTGTGCAGCAAATGCAGCGCCTGACCTATGAGGAGCAGTTACCCTTTGCCGGGAAACCAACCTGGTGGCTGACCAGCTTAACGCCTTTGGTGAATGCAGAGGGGCGAGTTCATCGGTTGATTGGCACCAGTATTGACATTACCGATCGCAAACAGGCTGAAGCCGCGTTGCAAGATAGCGAAGAACGGTTACGGCTAGCGATGATTGCGGCGAACCAGGGGTTGTATGACCTCAACGTGCAAACTGGCGTGGCGATCGTGAGTCCGGAATATGCCACAATGCTGGGTTACAATCCGGCGGAGTTTCGCGAAACTTGTACCGCTTGGATGGAGCGCCTCCACCCGGATGATGCCGAGCAAACTGTGGCGACCTATCGGGCCTATATCGCTGGGCGGATTCCGGTGTATCGCATGGAGTTTCGGCAACGCACCCAAAGTGGCGAGTGGAAGTGGATTTTGTCTCTGGGCAAGGTGGTGGCCTGGGATGAAGCTGGGCAACCGTTGCGGCTTTTGGGCACCCACACCGATATTAGCGATCGCAAACAAGCCGAAGCCGCCCTGCTGCAAGCCAACATTGACCTGGAACACCGGGTTGAACAGCGCACAATCGAATTACGCGCGGCCAAAGAAGCTGCCGAAGCCGCCAACCTGGCCAAAAGTCAGTTTCTCGCCAACATGAGCCACGAGTTGCGCACTCCCCTAACAGCCATTCTGGGTTTCAGCCAACTGCTGGCCCAAAAAAACGCAATGGATACGACCCAGCAAGAATATCTGGCCATCATCAACCGCAGTGGTGAACATTTGCTCAACTTGATCAATGACATTTTAGAAATGTCCAAGATTGAGGCCGGACGTTCTACCCTGAACCCCAGTCGGTTTGATCTTTATGGCTTACTGAAGGAATTGGATGACATGCTGCGGTTGCGTGCCACTCAAAAAGGCTTGACCCTTGCCCTGCATTGCCATCCTGAGGTGCCCCGCTATGTGTGTACCGATGCGGGCAAACTCCGCCAAATTGTGTTGAATTTGCTGAGTAATGCGCTGAAGTTCACCCAGGCGGGGAGCATCACTCTGGACGTGACGGCAGTGCCAGCGCCTACGGCAACAACATGCCGCCTCCACTTTACGGTGGCTGATACGGGCGAAGGCATTGATGGGGCGGAGCAAGACCTATTGTTTGAACCGTTTATGCAAACGACTACAGGCCGCCAGATTCAAGAAGGAACGGGGTTGGGGTTGGCGCTGAGTCGGCAGTTTGCGCGGTTGTTGGGAGGAGATATGTCGCTCATGAGCCAGCCTGGGGTGGGGACTCAGGTGGAATTTTCCATTCAGGTACAGGTAGAAAAGCCCCCCACTTTGCCCGAGGCTGTCTCCCCACGCCGAATTACGGGGTTGGCAGCCCATCAAATGGCCTACCGCATTTTGGTTGTGGAGGATAATTGGACGAGCCGGAAATTATTAGTTGAGCTGCTGCGGTCTACGGGGTTTGTGGTGAAGGAGGCCCAAACCGGGGAGGAGGCGATCGCCCTTTGGGAAACCTGGCACCCTCACCTGATTTGGATGGATATGCGAATGCCGATACTGGATGGTTTTCAAGCGACGCGCTACATTCGTGAGCATGAAGCACAACCCCAAGCCCCAGACTGCGATCGCCCCCCTCGTACGACGATTATTGCCCTGACGGCGGGAGCCTTTGAGGATGATATGGAACGGGTGCAGGCAGCGGGGTGTGATGATTTGTTGCTGAAACCCTTCAAACGCCAAACCTTGTTAACTAAATTGGCGGAACATCTTGGCGTGCAGTATACCTATGCGGCGGAATCGTGACGGGTCGCCGGGAGAATTGGCCCTGGGGAGGGTAGTCTGGGGCAAAAAACTTCGCCTATAGTAGGTAGAGAGGAGACGGTTCGAGTTGGAATGATATGCGGCACGGCGTGTTGACAGGTGTAGGGCTGTTGCTTGTGGTTCAGGTGGGGGCGATCGCCGCCTCCGCCTCGGCAGTCACCACAGAGCGGCGAGGGGACAATCCGGTACCTAACGGTTTGCCAACGGCCTACGACCTCAACGCGCAACCAGAGCCCCCCGCCCCTCGGTATGATTTTTCCTTGCCTGCGGTGGAGCCGCTGCCGCCCCGCCCTGCCTACATTCAAGAATCTCCCGTCTGGCTAGAAATTAAGCTGAGCAAGCGGCGCGTCACGGTCTATCGGGGCAATGCGGTGGTCAAAACTTATCCCATTGCGGTGGGCAAACCGGGCTGGGAAACACCCGTGGGCACCTATTCCGTCCGGCAAATGTTTCGCAATCCAACGTGGGTGCATCCGCTGAAGCAAGGCATTGAGATTCCGGGGGGAGATCCGGAGAATCCTTTGGGCAAGTTTTGGATTGGCTTTTGGACGGATGGTAAAAACTGGATTGGGTTTCATGGCACGCCGAACCCTGGTTCTGTAGGCCAAGCTGCTTCTCATGGCTGTGTGCGGATGTTCAACCAGGATATTGAAGAACTCTTCAAAAAGGTTAGTTTGGGGACGGAAGTGAAAGTGGTGAAGTGAGGACGGGCCGGACTGGCTAGGGGTTACGGAGTTTGGGCGATTTGGGCGATCGCGCGTTTTCCGCACAAACAAATTGCCACAAAGGATGGCTCTCGCCCTGTTGTCGAATGTAAAGTACTTGACGTTCGAGGCGGCGCTGGGTGCGTTTGGGTAGGCCAAACAAAATATTGCGGCTTTGCCAGACTAAGACGGCAGTGGTCAACGCGACACAAAATGCTAACCCCAGAGCGGGCCAGGGCTGAAAGTATAACCCGTAATACACAGCGGCCCAGGTGAAATAATCCAGGGTTAGGGAGATGGGGTAGCGCAATTCCCACAGACATAGGGGAGCCAGAATGATCCAACTCGCCAATACCACTAGCCATCGCCCCCAAACCGTGAGTTCATGCAACCGCTGCACCTGCTGCTGGAAGGTGGGATCTTTGGCGACTGCGGGGACGGGGTTGGGTGCGCCGGGTGGCTGGTTCATCATAGGGGCGGGCGGTAAGGGCTGACTCAGGGGTCAGGTTGCGAATCCTATTGCAATCTCATCCTACTTAAAAATTATGCTGACTGACAGCAATGGCCCTGGGATGGATAAATTTGCGTCTGCTGCGGAACAGGAAACAGTGGTGTTTGGTGCGGCCCGTCCTGGCGATCGCGCGGGGGAACTGGGTCACTGGCTGGAGGTGATGCAAGCCCACGCGATTCGGCGGGTGTGCTGTTTGCTGTCGGAGCGGCAACTGCGGCGCTATGACAATTTACTGGCCGCTTATGCCCAAACCTTTGGGGTTGAGCGGGTGTGTTGGGCTCCCGTGCCGGATTTTCAGGTGGTGCCCCGACTGTTGTTGCGGCAGCAAATTTTGCCATTTTTGCACCAGGCTGATCAAGCTCAGGAGCGGGTTGTGGTGCACTGTGCTGGGGGCGTTGGTCGGACGGGGCAGGTCTTGGCGGCGTGGCTGGTGGCTGGGCGGGGTTTTTCTCGTCAAGAGGCGATCGCGACTGTCCGTCGTCGGGGTCGCAATCCCTATGAAGCGGTAGTAGCAGCGCCTTTCTATGGGCGGAATCCTTGGCGGGTAGCCGCCGCTGTGAACGAACTGCTGGACGACTTACACGGATGGGATTGGCAGGGCCATGAGGCCGAACCAGAGTAAGGGGCGATCGCGCCTTGCCTCTAGGGCCTGTTCTCCCGTTCCTTTGGGGGCTATTCCCCTGGCAGGGTTGGCTGCGATCGCGTTGGCCGTAACCAAGTTTGGCTACAGCAAGTTGGCTTACGTTGAGGCTTCATCTGACGAGGCAATGGCCTCTTGGGCAGTGACCGTGACAACAGCATTGCCCGTGCGTTTGCGCCAGAGGGCCAACAGCGTACTCGCAATGAAAATGCTAGAGTAAGCCCCGGCAATGAACCCAATAATTAAGGCGAGGGCAAAGTTCTTCAGGGTTTCGCCCCCAAAGAGGACAATGGAAACCAAGCTCAGCAACGTGGTGAGGGTGGTGTTGATGGAACGAGTCAAGGTTTCGTTAACGGCTTCATCGACGATGGTATCGATGTGTTGCCCTGGGTTCCGGGTAATGGTTTCCCGGACGCGATCGTAGATGACCACAGTATCGTTGACTGAAAAACCGACGATGGTCAGGAGGGCAACGATAAAGAGGGAGTCTACTTCTGTGCCGAAGACCAGCCCCATGATGGCAAAAATCCCCATTGTGATCAGCACATCGTGAACCAGGGCCACGAGGGCAAAGACCGCGTAGTCAAACTGGAAGCGGAGGCTGAGGTAGACCGTGATTCCGGCGAAGGAAACCAGCAAGGCAATCAGCCCGGAGCTAAATAGCTGTTGCCCCAGCACTGCCCCGACGGTATCAATCTGAGTTTTGGTGGGATCAAATGCCCCGATCGCCTGACTGAGGGACGCTTGCAATTTTGTCCGTTGTTCCCCATCCAAGGGGGCCGTGCGGATGGTGAGGCCAATTTGCTTGCCTTCCCGATTGGTAATGGCCTGAATGCTGCTATTGGCGAACCCTTCGGCACTCAGGACAGAACGCGCTTTGGCAATATCAATGGGGTTTTGGCAATTGTTTGCTTTGGTACAATCCAATTCAAATTGCAGCCGTGTACCGCCAACAAAGTCCAGACTGGGTTTGAGCGGGGCACCAAATTGTTGCCAGGATAACCCCATTGCCACAATGCCAGCCAGAATGACAGCGAGGGAAATCGACCACCACAGTTTGCGCTGTTGAATGACTTGCAGCTTCATGAGATCACCGATGCCTCCGACTTGGCCCCTGGCAGATTGGGGCAGAAATATTCTGGTTTCCGCAAGCTCTGAACACTGATGACGTAGAGCAGTAAGGTGCGGCAACAGGTAATGGCTGTGAACATGCTAATTAACACCCCAATGCCCAGGGTAAGCGCAAAGCCTTTCACTAAGCCTGCGCCGAAATAAAACAAGGCAAGGCACGCGATGACGGTGGTGACGTTACTATCCAAAATGCTGGAAAAGGCTCGATAAAAGCCGGATTCCACAGAGCGATAGAGGCTTTTGCCGGCTTTCAACTCTTCGCGAGTGCGCTCAAAAATCAGGACGTTTGCATCAACGGCCATCCCAATACTGAGAATGAACCCGGCAATCCCCGGTAAGGTGAGGGTCACGCCCAGGAGGTTGAAGGCGGCCAGGGTCAAGATGGAATAGACGACGAGAGACACATCAGCGACAACGCCAGGTAAGCGGTAGTAAACCACCATGAAGATCAGGACGAGGGCGAGGCCAAAGAGGGCGGCATAAATGCTGCGCTGGATGCTGTCCCGGCCCAGGGTTGCCCCAACAGTACGGTTTTCGACGACGGCCACGGGGAAGGGCAGGGCACCACCTTTGAGCTGGATGGCGAGGTCGCGGGCGGTTTCGAGATCAAAGCGGCCTTCGATGACGGCTCGCCCGCCGTTGATGCCGGTTTCGGCGTATTGGACGGGGACGGAGTAGGCAAAGTTGGGGCCGACGGGGATGCCATCCAGGAAAATGCCGAGGGTGCGTCCAGTGCCCGCCAGACTTTTGGTGAGTTCGGCAAAGAGTTCGCCGCCGCGCTGGTCAAATTCGAGGGCTACGTCCCAAATGCTCTGGGCTGTGGTTTGGCCGCTGGGGGAACTGGGGTAGGCGTCTTTCAGGTTTTCGCCGGTGAGTTCGGTTTTTTCAAACAGGTCGGCGATCGCGGCGTAGGTTTTGTCTAAGTTGGCCTTATTCTGGGCGATCGCGGCGG
>ERZ1066134.87-NODE-87-length-93328-cov-19.925059_pt1 | contig 93328 bp, 87 predicted proteins | sample MGYA00382781_ERZ1066134 | MGnify/ENA primary metagenome ERZ1066134 (study PRJEB33369, sample SAMEA5778364) | biofilm metagenome | biome: Industrial cooling water; feature: Water cooling tower basin; material: Biofilm | place: United Arab Emirates | collected... | reverse complement strand
GCGTAGCGGAATGTTTAGCGCGACCTACACGTCACTGTCAACCGTGACCAAACGTAATTTGAAAACCAATATACAAATAAACCCTAAACCCCTGCATTGCACAAGCATGTTGTTGTGGGTAGTGCCGTTTCACGTATCTTTGATTCGTGAAACTCCATTTTCTGATTTTTATTTCTTGCGTCTCACTTGTCGGTTGTTCATCAACTCGTCACGGAGTCAAGTTGTCCCAATTCTCTTACAACGAAAAGTCCCATAATTCTCTAATTGTCGACCGTGTCCCGGATTATGGTCTAACAGGCAAAGACGGTTGTGTTGTCGAAGGTCAATTCCTATTATCTCTTAAGTCGTCCGTTAATTCTGAAGTCATTGGTGTCGTTAAGGATGTCGAGTCACTTAAACCAATGATTGGTGCAAATGTGTCAGTTTGGTTTGAAGGTCAAAATAGTCCCATTTCAATTGTCGCTGATGTCAACGGTGAATTCAAGTTTAATCGTCAGTCCGCTGTTACAAAAATTGAAGTCCAATTTGTCGGCTGGCGAACTATGGTCGTTGATTTCAATCGAAGCCGTGTCCTTTGATACGGCATTACCCACAACGGTTCCGGGCTTTGCGTTCGGGCGGGTTTCGGAGCACAAAACTGTCAACCAGCACTGAACTTGAATAGAAGCAAAAAGCTCCAAGTTTGCACGTCACCCCGCCTGACGCAAAACCCGTGTTATATGCCGCTTTTCTATTCATTTTCTGTCGATTGGTCAAATGTGGGATACCCTTCTTTCCATTTTCTCTCTGTTGAAGTCCACATTAAGTATGGTCCGTCAAAACCTTCTACATAAATCAGTTCAAAGTTATCTTCACTTAATTTTCTGTATTCTGGTTGCAAAAAATCAATTTTGTCCCTAAAGCCAAATTTTCGCAATGTTTCCCAATCGTTGTTGTCGGGTAAGCCATTTTGTTTTTGATAGCTTTCAATGTATTCTATTATCTGCTCCCCAAGTTTTATGTCTGAACTTCTGTTTATAGTCAATGGTAAGTTCCACCAAATGAAATAAGCTCCAATGATTAGAATAAAAAAAGTCAATATGCTAAAAACTACTTTTTTCATTCTTTCAATTTTTTAAGGTCTAATGTTAAAAATAGTCCACCTGTCAGCCCGTGAATAATGCCAACGCCCCAATAAAACCAAAGTTGGTAAATTGCATATCCTTCAAGTGCGTCAATGATTTCAAATCGTCTGTTTTTAATTGTCGCTAAAACTCCTTCACTCAAAGCTGTCGAAAGGAATGCAATTGTCCAACTGAAGATAATAAAGCTGAATGCAACTAAATAAACGTTTCGTTTCTGTCCTGTCACTTGTTTGTAAATCAGTTTAGTAGTCAGCCAAGTTGCAAGTGTCAGTCCGAATGGAATTGTCAGCCAAATATGAAGTCTTGCTAATAAATAGTCGCTGTTTGGGATTTCATTTATCAGCCAAAAAATAAAAACTGTCACCAAAGCACCAATAATTAGATGTCTTGATAAAATTTTAAATGTCAGTTTTATTTCTTGTTTCATTGTCGATTTGTGTCGTCCTAAAGTGGCATATAACGTGAGTGCATATTCAGTTTGGCGGTTTAGGAGCCTTGTTAAGGCCATCAGGCCGACAAGGCGACCAAGTTGAAATCTGTTCCACGTGACAAATGTAAATAATGAAACCGAAACTTAATGAGGACACTGAGCCCGCCAAATTGAATATGCACATTGTTGGTAGCTGTAGGGCCCTTCTCCGAACTTCATTCGTAGCCTTGTCTTTTGTCTCCTGCTAATGCTACACGTCATTGTCATTCAGTCGCGCGGTGGGCATTTTTTATTTCTACTTTGTCCACTTACACTGCACTTAAGCACACTCTTTGGCTGGCTTTGGATGCGGGTTGGACTTGTGGCCTGCCAAAGTGTGTGCGATTTAGTTGCGTTTCACTATGTCTTGGTCTGTATTGTTTCGGAAATCCTAATCAGGTATCCATTAATGTCCTTGATTGTAAATTCCCTTATACCCCACGGTTCATCAGTTGGTTCCGTCAACACATCAATTTCTTTTTCTTTGTATTCATTATTAATTTCATCAACACAATCAACGAACCAAACTAATTCAAATCTATGTTTGTCACTATTAATTAAAAGCAGGTGGTCAGGATTTTCACTGAATAGAAGTCTCATTTCATCTCTTTGGATTCCACCGTCTTTGCCCATTACCCATTCCTTGTAGAAACCGAGCTTGTCCCTGTAGTAGTCCAACGTCTGTTGAAGGCTTCTCACTGGAATAAAGGGAGTTACCTTATAAAATGTTTTCTGCTTCATGAGTGTTTACTTTTACTGTTTAACCAAATGACTAAACCCGCTACCAAAGTTACAATTGCTACGTGGAGTAAACGACTAATTTCATCATGTGTCAGGTGAGTGTAGGTCGCCCCTAACATAATGCCAATCAAACCGAATGCTGCCCATTTTCTTAGTTTAGGAATAAGAACTCCAATTGCGCCCAGTATTTCCAATGCTCCAATCAGGTGCATAAACTCGTCCGAGTAACCCCAGTAATGCCATCTTTCAAGGGAAGACACTCTAAGTTTTCCAATTCCCGCACCAAGAAATTGGAGTGCGAGTAAGGATGCACAAATCCAGATTGCGATTCTTTTCACTTTGCTATTCATTGCATGTTGGTTTTAGTCCTTACAAGAATAGCCGACCTTCGGGACAATAAATTACATACTTTGTAGTCCGTGCGGATTTTTTTGCAAGACGTTTTTTAGTCCGCTCTTAAGCTTACTACTTTTTCCTTGAACGTCCTGCTTAACCGGAGTTCAGCACCCATTTTAGTAACGAGCTTATATTCACCATTTGGCAAGGATTGCATACTTTCAAGAGCTCCCTTCCTTATTATTGCTGAGCGATGAATTCGATAAAATTCCTGTGGGTTAAGTTTTTCTTCAAAGCCTTTTAAATTACCTACAACCATAAACCTTCCTTTCTGAGTGCAAATTTCTACGTAAGCGCCAGAGGCCCTAAGATGGTCGATTGACGAAGACTCAATGAATTGTATCTTTCCGTTAATCCTTAGGCCAATATGAGTTTGATCAGATGATTTCTGCCCTTTTGATGAAGCATTGTCAACAAGTTCAGCATTAATTTTCTCCAATCTAAGAATTGTGTCACTAAGCGAATGAATTTTTGACATGGATGACCATGCTATAAAACCTATATATGTCATAAGAAACAAGCAAAAATCCTGGATAATATTTTTGCCAAGATTATGAGTGAATTGTCTCCAAAATGTGATAAAGTCGAGTTCAACATTTAGATATACTATCCTGTAAAAGCCATCCCATGAAGATGTCAAAATGACAACGGAAAGACCAAACAGTATAAAATTGAAATAAGTATTTATTGCACGTCCATACAAAAAGGGTAAAATCAGTGAAATGATTATCCAGAGCAACCACCTTGGTAGTACCAAAAGAAAAATCGAAAACCAATTGAAATGTTGAATTGGGCCTTCTTCATAAGGCGCAACAATCCGCAAAAAAGTTGTATTTGTAAATGCAATTAAAAACCAGAATAGAACAACATACAACCGCCAGTTTTTTGGTAGCGAATCTCTAATCATTCTTATGCCAAATTGTTTCAGGAACATTTACAAATATAGGTGTTGCCGTTATACTATCTATTTATGTGGTGTCTGAGGATTTGGCTCTTGCCATAGCTTTGGAGTCGCGGTGGGTTTGTGCGGCTATGGCATGTGCCAAATGCGCGGGGCGAGTCGAAGCACAATCTTCTTAAAAATGCGAAGGGTCGGCTGTATTAATTTTTAGTCTGTCCCACGTTTTAATTTTTTCAAAGTCCAACTTGTCTGCGGAGCCGTTCACTTGTCCCCGTGGGAAATCTTTGTTAGAAAAATTGTCGTCCGTTTTTTTGAAACACAAATTTGTTCGGGCCCTATTGCTACCAACTTACTTATATATGCAGTTTTTCTAAGCAAAGCTGCTCAAATCTGTTGTGTTTATGTAACTCTCGTCACTGTTATTCACGAATATAGCAGTTGCCTATGAATTTCACAAATCGTCGAAGGGGCTTTTGATTTTTTGAAGATTTTGGGTGCTAACATGTGTGTATATCTCGGTTGTTCTCGAGCTTTTATGTCCGAGTAATTCCTGTATATACCGTAAATCTGTTCCTGATTCTAATAGATGTGTTGCGTAGCTATGTCTTAGCCAATGTAGGGTAGCCGGTTTCTTAATTCCTGATTTTTTTAACGATTGATGAAGTACGCTCGAGAGGCTCTCAGCTGTGTATTGCGTTCCCTTTTTAGCTCCTTCAAACAGGTACTTAATAGGCCTAAATGCTTTGTAGTACTCAGTGAGCATGTCCAACAGCTTGTCTGAAATAGGTACTATTCTGTCTTTGTTTCCTTTGGCTTGTTTGATTGAAATAATTTTTCGTGACCGATCAATATGTGTTAGTTCCATATTGAGCAGTTCACTTCTGCGCAAACCACAAGCGTAGATGAGGGAGAGCATCATGCGGTGCTTGAGATTAGTTGGCGCTTCGAGAATTTGTTTGATTTCTTCTTTGCTCAGTACATTGGGCAGTTTGTGTTCTTGTCTTGGACGCTGGACGAGATCAGGGTTTAGCTTCTTCTGCTGGATTTGGCGGAAATAGCTTTTGATGGCATTGATAACTTGATTTTGAAAGGACGCGGAGTAGCCATTTTTCAAGATGTACTCATTGTTGAATCGGATCAGGTGCTCATTGGTGATGGTGGAGATATCCGTATTGTGGAAATAGCGTAGAAAAATACTAAGCGCCTCGCTATAGGTCTTTACCGTGTTAGGGCTGAATCTACCTGAGATAAGCCATGCTTTGAATGTGTTGATTTGATCTTGCTGCTGATCGGATAATGGGGGCAGGGTGTGGGCGGGTTTTGGGACTTGGGTTTTAGGTTTTAGGTCTTGGTTTTTAGGTTTTTGTTGTGGGTTTTGAAATAGGGCGGAGGTATCAAGCCACGCTGTGCCTTTGAGTTCGGAAAAGAGTCTTTTCAGATTTTCGCGGTTGTTGGGTAGGTGCCAACAGTTATGGGTTTTGCTCCAGCGCGCATTCATGTTTCGGAGCATGGTGGTGACTTGCAAGTCGTATGGAAAGTAAAGTCCCAATAGATGTTGGTCGCGGTGCAGTATTGGTCGAACTTCGATGCGTGGCAGGTTTGACATAAAGTGAATATACTTCACAGGATTGAAAACTGTAATGATCTCTTTAGATGGGTTTTACTATTGCCGGGGTTCCATTGCTTTGCAAAGAGCCATACGGCTAGTGAGTTAGCCGCGGGTGTAGTGGCACAAAGTAGAACGTAACACGCGTGTACAGCTACTAAATGGCGAAGCAGTACCGCTCCTCGTTCTATTGTCTGTCGCACGGATAGGCATGCAAAATTGAAGCGCGCTGTATAAGGTAATTCATTGTTCTTTCTTATTTTTCCTTAAAATCTCACTTATGAAATACGTTGTTATACTCCTTCTTGTGGCCTCACCGTACCTCGGGCACAGTCAGCAGGCGCAGGCCGATTCACTTTTTCAGATTGGCATGAAGCACAAGTCCGCCGGCAATTATGCAGATGCGGTGGATCATTTTACGGCGGCCATCAGTGCTTATCCTTGGCAGATTGACTATTGGTTTCAGCGTGGCTTTGTCCGTATTGATCTTGGTGACTATCATCAAGCCATCGCTGATTTCAGCTACATCCTTCAGTTCAAGCCCAACCATGTGCGCTCGCTTACCGAACGGGCGTATGCCTTGCGAACAATCGGCTATGATTCGTTGGCCATTTCAGATTATAGGCTGGCCGTGACTACCGACCCCAACGACTACAGGGCAAACTACGAAATGGGCTATATGCTCATTGATCGTGGAAACTACCCCGATGCGATTCGGTATTTGTTGAAAGCCGGTATGGTTAATCCGTCAGACCCGCATTCGGCGTATGAGTTAGGCTATGCCTACAAATTGAATGGAGAATATCAAGCGGCCATCAAGGCATTCCAGAAGTCCATTCTCAATAGTACCCTTTCAGAAAGGATTCCGGACAAGGTTCATTTTTATTTGGCCGAATGTTTTCTTGCGCTGAAGGACAAAAAAAGTGCGTGTGAATCGTTGAACAAGGCCATGGAATTGAGGGTAGAAGAGGCCATTTCTTTGGTGAATACGGAATGTAATTGATTCCTATAATCAGCTTATTTTCTCACCCGTTTCTCCCGATCATAATCCAATCTACCACCCCAAAAGCGCATTTGCTGTAGGGTCCAGTTGATTCGCCGCTGCACGTATGGTCCCGGCCGCTTGGCATTGTATTTACGTGGATTCGGCAAAACAGACGCTAGGGTAGCAGCTTGTTCTCGGGTGAGTTTGGCTGCCGACCGTTTCCAATATGCTTGGGCGGCTGCTTCAGCACCATATATACCTGTGCCCATTTCTGCCACGTTTAGGTAGACCTCCATGATGCGCTCCTTGCTCCAGAATGTTTCGATGAGCAAAGTGAAATAGACTTCTAGCCCCTTTCGTACATAGTTACGACCGTTCCAAAGAAAGACGTTCTTCGCTACTTGTTGGCTGATGGTGCTGGCACCTCGTCGGCGTTTGCGGCCTTCTCGGTTGTCCATGGCCTTTTCCAATGCACCAAAATCAATTCCGTAATGCCAGAGAAAATTCTGATCTTCTGTACACACAACTGCCAGTTGAAGGTGTGGAGAAAGCTCCTCCAATGGCTTCCATTTCTTCTGGAATTTCACTTCCTTATCATCCATCTTGTATTCCACACTGCGAATGACCATGAGAGGCGTGATTGGCACGGGCACCCATCTAAATAGAATAACGATAAACACCGTGACACCAAAAAACCACAAGGCCGACTTCCATAAAAAGCGCCATATTCTTCGTCCAAGTGACCGTTTAAGTGGTTGCGTGCTTGGTTCAGCCGAATGGGTGTCAATTATTTCTTCGCTCATAGCTATTACGCTTGTTGGGGGTGTGACGTGCGTTTAGACGGATGATACGTCCAAAAGTCACGTGCAGAAGTTATAAGGTGTAGGGTAAAAACTCACTGACATCACCCTTGTACTTGTGCACTTCACGAATGATGGAGGAGGAGATGGGCGCTAGTTCCGGACTTGTGATGAGGAATACAGTCTCTAATTTTTCGTTTAAGTAGCGATTGAGTTGGGAGATGCTGTTTTCATACTCAAAGTCAGTGGTGTTGCGCAAGCCGCGCACCAGCCATTTGGCGTTGTATTTTTCAGCTAATGATGCGGTGAGTTCATTGTATTTCACCACTGTAATCCGTTTATCTCCATGATAAACTGATTGAATACGATCAATCATAAAATCTACATCGAAATAGCGGGAATTTTTGGAAGGGTTAAAACCCACAGCAATGACCAGTTCATCGAACAAATTGAGCGACCGACTCACGATATCGGCATGGCCTTTTGTGAAAGGATCAAAGGTGCCCGGAAAAATGGCCACCCGTTTCATTATTCGCACAAGTAAATGTTGAGCAAGTCAAAGTATTGATGCTCAGGAATTTCGTCAAACTCAAAGGAGGTTTTGAGATAGGTAGGGCGATGACCAAAGGAAATGTTTCGAATGTATTTTCGGAGCAATTCCACATGGGGTGAATTCTGCTTTATCATTCCCCACATCACTACCTTGGTTGTTTTTTGTTGAAGTTCCAACTCCTTGAAAACGAGCATGATAAACTTCAGGTAGTCTTGGCTGTCGCGTACGGCAAACTGGTTGTAGTACAACACCTTTTGCTTCAATGTCACTACCACGTGCAGAATGCCGGCATCCATGTAGCAGAACATCGTTTTTTCGTGTGAATGATCGTCGTATTTCAATATGCCTTCCACGAGGGCACTCCCTTGATGTATAAGCTGCACCTTGCCAGACGGATACGCTTGGCCCATCCATTCGAGCATTTTTTTGTCTGCAGCAAACACACTCACCGAATCGGTGGAAATGTGCTTATAAAACTTGACATCCTCTGATTTGCTGCGAATCTCACAGTTCACCGACAAATAATCATACACTGCCTCTGGGGCAAAAATGGCTTGAGGAACCCAGGTGAATTTGTGCGTTTTCGTGCTGATCTTCACATCTGCCCAAAATCCCGCATTCAACAAGGCATGATCGTTAAAAAGGCGGGCGATGGCTTCCATTCGCGTATTCACGGAGGTCACACCTTCCAGTGAATAATCTTCGAGAAGGAGTAGGGTATTGGACGCCCGATCCGTCACAGCCACTTGTAAGTCGCGAATGCCCACCTGTAATGACAGGGAATAGTTGTGGAGTTCATCCACATCAAATCGTCCGGCTTTCGCTTGGACTCGGAGCGTATGTGCGACTTCTTGGCTCAAAATTATTCCCAATTACCGGAGGTGGTTACACTAAACTGTGAACCAAATCTAAGTGGTTTTTTCGAGGTGTATTCACTGTCTTCGTCTCTTTCAGGATTTACCTCTTTTGGGTTCCATACCTCAATGACAGCTACTTTGATTCCATTCTTATCGATCTTGTTCGCCACCACATTGAATTTAACATTCTTATAAACAGGCACATAGGGCAGGCGGGCAGCATCAAAATTGGGATATTTGGCAAAAATGGAGTCGTAAACTGATACCGTTCCAAGGGTGTCGATTTCCACAGTTACTTTCTCCACGCCATACGTTTCTTCCACGATCGTTTCTTTTCGTTCGGTCACATAGAAAACGCCATTGTTCACAAAATCAATCAGCGAGTCCCAATTGCTGGTGTATTCACCATTTACCGAAATATAGGCTAGTTCGGCCTCACGGATAAGCTTCAATTGCTCAATGATTTTTTGCTCAGATTCCTCAATGCGAGCAGATTGACGAATACTTGAGTTGATGGAGTTGAAGAGATACGCGGCGGCTCCAATCGACGACACGAGGAAAACGATGAAGAAAATACGGGTTGAGCTCATTTTTTGATAGGTTTTTTACAATAATAACTAAGAATCAACAGGCCTGAAAACTTTTGCTAGAGGGCAAATTTATAATAACCCCTCAATTTAAGCATATCTTCCAAACGTGTTATCCTAGAAAACATGCTATGAACAAACGGCTCGCCCATTTGCCTTAGTTGATCCATAGATAAAAACGCAATTTCTGACAGGATTTGGTGCTTTGATTCCGGGTCCATGCCCAGTTTTGGTTCACCGGAAATTCTGGTCACCTGAAAAAACAATTCAATGGCATGGTGGCGCTCGTCTATGTGTTCGTTAATGAATAAAAAGGAGCCAACCTCCACTTCTAGGTGAGTTTCTTCCAAGAACTCCTTTTTTAGGGTGGCGGTAGCTTCCTCCCCAAAGTCTATCCCTCCGCCGGGTGGCGACCATAAGAACCCGCCCAATCCCATGCCATCATGCTTGAGGAGCAGCACTTCGTCGTTTTCAATCAGCAGACCGACAACTCGCGCCCGAACTTTACCTGTGTACATATGGAACTGTTTTTGATTGAAAAGCGTAAATTTGAAAAAAATTGTAAATCATGAAGTATCTAGTTTCCCTTCTTTTGGTGGCAGTTGTGGCTGTAGCCATGGCTCAAACACCTCCTGCTCAGCAGCCAGCCGAACTTGATCCCAACAATGGTCCGATCATCAAATTCACCGAAAGTGTTTTTGCCTTTGGTGAAATAAAGCAAGGTGAGATTGTAGAGCACGTCTTCAAATTTAAGAATGAAGGCAATGCCCCGCTTGTGCTTACAAATGTGCAGACTACTTGCGGTTGCACCGCGCCAACCTGGCCGAGAGAAACAGCTATCGCACCGGGAGCTACCGGCGAAATCTTGGTTCGCTTCAATAGCTCAGGAAAAGTGGGCATGCAAAACAAAGTGATCACTGTGACCTCAAATGCACAGAATGCGACAGAGCGTGTGCGCATCACCACAAATGTGATAGCACCACCGGCTACACAAGACGGATCAGGCAATTAAGTATAGGACCGCTCGCCGAAGAGCAAACTGCCAACGCGTATGAGGTTGCTTCCACATGCGAGGGCTATCTCAAAATCTCCACTCATCCCCATTGAAAGGATTTCCATCCTTACATTGGCCGGAAGGGTGGAGATTTTTATTTGATCAAATAGCTGCTTGAGTGTCATAAATTCTGACTTTACCTGCTGCACATTTTCGGTGAAGGATGCCATGCCCATGAGCCCCAGGACGCGGATATTGGGCATTTTAGCCAAAACCCCTTGACTTAGTAGCTCTCTGATTTCCGTTTCATCAAAGCCGAATTTTGTCTCTTCTGTGGCTATGTGTACTTGAAGAAGACAATCGATCGTCCGTTGATGCTTCTCGCCTTGCTTTTGAATTTCCTCCAGCAATTTTTCCGAATCCACTCCATGAATCAAATGCACAAACGGAGCGATGTACTTCACTTTGTTACGCTGCAAATGGCCTATCATGTGCCACCGGATGTCCTTAGGTAGTGCTTCGTATTTGCTGACTAGCTCCTGAACTTTGTTTTCGCCAAAATCACGCTGACCTGCGTCAAATGCGTCTTGTATTGCGGAAGCCGGGTGGGTTTTGCTCACGGCCACCAAGGTGCAGTCTGCAGGCAGGTTGGATTTCAGTTGTTTGATTTTTTCGGCTACTCCCATGCTCGAATTTTTTCGATGTAAATTTGACGCTGATGGCAATTTTAGGAACATTACTTAAGAAAGGAATCATGTTGCGCGAGAGTATTGCGCAGCTATATACATCGCCTATTGATCTGCAGAAGCAACAATTGCGCGATCTCATCATTCATACGCAAAATACAGCCTTTGCCAGGGAGCATAACTTCAATGAGGTATTGAAGGCTTTCAGGAAAAATGACAACAAATCCTTTTATGTGGCATACAAAAAGCAGGTACCCATCTTTGATTATGACAAGATCAATAGAGAGTGGTGGCACTTGGCACGTGCAGGTATGGCAAATGTGTGTTGGCCCGGCAAGATCAAATACTTTGCGTTGAGTTCGGGTACGAGCGGAGCGCCATCCAAGTATATTCCCATCACGAAGGATATGGTGAAGAGTATTCGCAAGACATCTATGCGGCAAATCCTGTCCTTGTCGAAATATGACCTGCCGGATAAATTTTTCTCTAAAGGTATTTTGGCTGTCGGCGGCTCCACCGATTTGCGCAGGAGCGGTCACTATTTTGAAGGGGATTTGAGCGGCATCACGGCCTCTCAGATTCCGTTTTGGTTTCAGCATTTTTACAAACCGGGCAAGAAAATTTCCAAGACATCCGATTGGCATGAGAAACTGGAGGAAATGACCCTAAAGGCCAAGGATTGGGACATTGGGATTATCGTAGGTGTGCCTGCTTGGCTTCAGATTTTATTGGAAAAAATTATTGCGCATTACAAGCTCAATCACATTCACGAATTATGGCCTAACCTGAGCATTTTTGTTCATGGTGGCGTTTCGTTTGAGCCGTATAAGAAGGGATTTGAAAAATTGCTGGGTCAACCGATTTATTACCTCGAAACATACCTAGCCTCTGAAGGTTTCATTGCTTTTCAGGCGTATCCCAACCGCAAATCCATGCGATTGGTACTGAACAATGGTATTTTCTATGAGTTTATCCCTTTTGATGCCCAAAATTTTGACGAAGAAGGCCAACTGAAACCAAATCCGCTGACGCTCAACATTGATGAGGTAGAGGAAAACAAGGAATACGCGCTACTTCTCACAACCAATGCGGGGACGTTTCGGTACCTGATCGGGGATGTGATCAAGTTTGTCTCGCTAGAGGAATCAGAAATAGTGATAACGGGACGAACCAAGCACTTTTTGAGCTTGTGCGGTGAGCACCTGAGTGTGGACAATATGAACAAGGCAGTGGAAATGGCTTCCGAGGCATTCAATATTGACGTGAGGGAGTTCACTGTGATCGGAGAACCTCACGGCTCGCTGTTTGCCCATCGGTGGTTTATTGGCACTGACGACCAAGTGGATGAATCGGCGCTACGCGAAAAAATTGATCAGACGCTGAAGCAACTCAATGATGACTATGGGGTGGAGCGTGCCAATGCGCTAAAGGATATTTATCTGCACGTGTTGTCACCTGCGCAGTTTCTTCAGTGGATGGAGAAACATGGAAAAGTTGGTGGCCAAAACAAATTCCCCCGTGTACTGCGAGGCGAACGGGCAGAGGAGTGGAAGTCTTACTTGGCTGAAACGGTGGGGTTGATCATATGACGGCCTACTTGGATGGTCTGCTGTATGGCCTAGTTTTCATTTTCTCACTTGGACCTTCTTTTTTCGCTTTGCTGCAAGCCGCGCTCCAGCACGGATTTAGCCGGGCTTGGTTCGTGTCTCTTGGGGTGAACATGACCGATGCAATCCTCATTAGTTTGATTTTAATCGGCTTTTCTTCTGTACTGGAAAATGAAGTTGTGCGATTTTGGTCAGGTCTTGGCGGGGCAGTGGTTCTGATCATATTCGGATTGAGTTCGTGGTTTTCATCCAAGAAAATTCAACGAACGAATGGTGAGCACACGCGCCCTCACGTCGCATTTCTGCTCAAGGGTGCTGCACTCAACGGGCTCAACCCTACGGTAGCGCTGTTTTGGGTTGGGGTAGTGGGGTCGGTAGCGGCACTCGGCTACACGGTCACCGATCAATTCCGCTTTTTCAGTGGGTTTCTCACTACAGTCGTGCTGGTGGATGCCTGCAAGGCTTTCCTTATTACGCGCTTTTCACATTACATCACGGATAGTGCTCTCACGGTTGTCAATCGGGTGGTGGGTACACTTTTCATTTTCTTTGGCATCCGGTTGCTTGTGCTATTGATAGGTGGGGTGTAGGGCGTCAATCTGAAGATGCTTTCAACAAAGTAACCAAGTTATCGGACTCGTCTATCTGCTGCGGGATAAGCCAGTTAGACTTCTTTTTTACCTACCTCCTGACAGGGTCTGAAAGGCAATGGCTGCCTTCATTCGTCCCAATTACCGCATCACGCGTCCTATTACATCTTTGATTTGTCTAATTAATGATCTAAAAATCAAATAATTACCACTTTTTAGGGAGTGAGATTACCACATTTTAGGGAGGGTAAAATTTAAGGGGATGTGGGAGATTCGAAGAAACTAAACCTAGCTATTATGAAGAAGATTATTCTTACAATAATGTTGGCCCCTTTGCTAACGCATGCACAGGACAGCACAACTCCCAAAAAATCAAAAAGCACAGAATGGTTTCGCACAGAAGTTGTTACAACGGGGAAACTTGATACTCTTTTGAATGAAAAGATTGTAAGTGAGGACAAATTAAAGCCATTGGACATCACATTCGTGGGTAGTGGTAATATTCAAAAGTCCTTTGAGAAAGGTGACGAACTTCCCGCAACTACGGGTCTCGGAGTATCGGCGATCAAGTATTTTCCTCATTTATCCAACAAGACGTTTGCGGGATTTTATAGGGTAGATATTGAAGCCACCATAAATATCGCGTCCACATTAGATACTTTATCTTCGGCAAGTACCATACAATCAAATGGAGATATTCGAGCTAGTGACATGTCACTATTTGGTAATTCCATCCTTACACCTTTAAATGCAGGTGAAGCGGCTAGTCTGGACATCCGCGCGTACAATCGCAAATCGTATTTAGGCTTCATTAGTGGATTCCGAGTTTATAATGTTTCCTCGAATCGCAATTGGCAAGTTGGAGATACGCTCATTCAGGCCACTACCAACATGTTTCGTTTGGGGGCATTTCATGAATTCGTGGATTTTGAAAATAGAGACGATTATTCAATTACTCTTGGTATAGCTTGGGCGTATAATAGTGTTCGCGGAGACGTGGGATTGGATTCTAATAGTGAGCTTAGAAAGGTATTTCTTGGGACGGATCAGTATAAATTTTCTGGGATGGAATTTCAGATGGGTTTGAGACTTAAGAATATCCGCGCTGATTTTGCCTATGTCCGTTTCAATAAGAATTTAGCAGATGTACCAGGACTCACAGGAAACAGACTCGTAACCACTATACGCTTTGTGGGAGGATTTGGGCTTGAACTTAAGGACAAATGATCAACTCCCACACCCATATTTTCACCATTGATCATGTCCCGAATTATTTTGGGAAGCGATTAATTCCTGTCTTGGGTTATGTGGTGAGCTTGCAAGTAGCCAAACGCGTGTATCAGTTTGCCAATTGGATTTACAAAGGCTGGATGTATGTCAAACGACATGTATTTCTTGCCCAGCTTATCGCATGGTTATTTATGTGGTTGCTGAAACGTCTTGGCTTGACGAGTTTTTCAAAACTTCTTGGAAAGGATTCCGGTGAGTTAATTGCTCGTGTGGCAAGATTAGCCGATTATGCCCTTGAACATAAAAATCAGCAAAACCTTCTTGGGGCTTTGAAAAGCTATTATCCGAATAATACGCGAATGGTGGTGCTGACAATGGATATGCGATTTATGGGTGCGGGAAGGCCAAAGGTTAGTTATACAGAACAACTCAAGGAAATCGAAGATATCAATGACACGAGTATGTTGCCATTTCTATGTATCGATCCGAGAAGATTGATGGCTAACGATGCGGAAAGATGGAGCTACAACGATTATTTCAGGCGATTGGATTCCGGTAAATATATGGGATTGAAACTGTATCCTGCACTCGGTTATTATCCATTCGATTGGCGTATGATCCCCATTTTTCAGCATGCACTGAAGTTGGGTCTGCCCGTAATGACACACTGCTCACGAGGACCTGTGTATTATCGGGGAAGATGGACGAAGCAGGAGTTTGGTATACATCCCTTTAACGGAATGGAGCTAGACCGAAGACCAACATTCGGTAATGACCGAACCCACTTTAGCGCAAACTTTACGCATCCGCTGAATTATATGATATTGACGAATCCTCAATATTTGCAGCGGTATTTAACAAATTTGAAATTGACATCCGCCGAGTTGTATTTTGTAAAAGAAAACAGCTTGGAAGAGATGTTTGAGAAGGCGCCAGATCTGAGTCAATTAAAAATATGTTTGGCCCATTGGGGAAGTGGTGAAGAATGGGATAGGTACCTCACCGATTATGCGTTTAGACCGGTAGATCAACCTCTTGAAGGACTAACTTCTATCGATAAATTCAAAGGGATATGGGAATCCTACAGCTGGTACTCAATTATTGACCATATGATTTCTGATAGTAATTATCAGTTCTACACGGACGTCAGCTTTACCCTTCATGATTCCAAATACTTGAATCTTCTAAAAGTTTCCTTGCTCAAGGAATCTATTTCTCATCGGGTGCTATTCGGAACAGATTTTTACGTGGTATCTCACAAAGAAACAGAGCGGGAATTTTCGATAGATGTGCGTGGATACATAGGGGAAGAAAATTGGAAACGCATTGCGGATGCAAATCCTATGGCCTATCTTCAGTCTGATAAATTTCCGCCTGTATGATCACTAACCTGTCCACTATGAATTCCTCCGAGGAGATTTTTATTCATTCTAAAATATTCCACCATGCCACGTCACACACGAAACAAAATAAGAATAGACGGCAAACCTGCCTGGCGAAATAGCTCAAAGACGCTCACGGTGGAGCCGAAGAAATATTTCGAGCCGAAGAATCTGAAGGACATAGAAGAAATAGTGCAGCGTGCCATCACTGAAGGCGTGTCTGTGCGTGCAGTTGGCTCAGGTCATTCGTTTTCAAAAGCGCCGGTGGCTGAAGGGTTTTTAATTGATATGGATCGTGTGACAAGTCTTGAACCATATGCCTATCGGCTCAAGGAACGACACTATGAGGTGGGAGCGGGTATCAAAATTCATGACCTGAACGAGGAACTGGATAAGTTAGGCTTGGCCATCTCCACCATGGGCGGCATTGATCATCAGAGCATTTCAGGTGCTATCTCCACCGGCACGCACGGCAGTTCGCTCGATTTTGGTGCTATCTCCAAAATGGTGAAATCAATGGTGTTGGTGACACAAGACTTAACAGATCCTACAAAAGCCGAGACTATCAGGATAGAACCGAAGGACGGGATTACGAATAAGGCCTTGTATAAAGACACAGAACCACGGTTGATTCAAGATGATGATTTGTTCAATGCAGCTTTGGTGTGTTTTGGCACTATGGGCATCATCAGTTCGCTCGTGGTGGAGGTGGAGCCGCTATATTATCTCAAAGAAGAGAAAAAATTGATTGATTGGCCGGTGCTGCAATCGAAACTCAAAAGTCGTGAAGTCTTCGAAGATGCCAAGGCGGTCTTCACATTGACCAATCCGTATTACTTTGATAAAAAACGACAGGCCATGGTGGTGTATCACCGTATTCGTCCCAAGCCGAGTAACTCAGGAAGTTTGGCTGATCGAATTAATAAGAGAAGGAGATCGCTGGCATTTTCTTTAGCCAGTCTGTTCCCGTTAGCCATGTGGTACGTGGTGGCCAAGGTTAATTTCAAGCCGGAAAGCGTTCCCAAGTTGCTATCCAATGCCCTGAAATCTCAAAAGGATGATAAGTATTTCAACAAAGGGTACAAGGTGATGTATCAGGGGTTGGATTACATAAAGGAAAGAGGGCTGGATTGTGAGATGGCCATTGAGATGGATGCCGAAGGAAATTACCTAGAAACGGTAGATGCTTTGATGGATTATTTGGAAGAACTGCGTAAAGAAGATTTGGTCATTACTTCGCCGATCGGGTTGCGTTTTGTCAAAGTTTCGGATTCGTTCATGACGCCTGAAAGCGGCCGAGATACGGTGTACATAGATGTGCCTATTCTAATCCATACAAGGAATAGAGAGGCCACTGTTCGTCACGTTCAGGAATTTTTACTTGGCAGAGGTGCCCGTCCGCATTGGGGCAAACTTAATGACCCCCTACAAGTGGAGCAAGTAAAGACTTTGTACCCAAACTATGATCGCTTCATGGCCATCATGAAGCGGTACAACCCGAGGCAGTTGTTTTCTAATGGCTTCACGAAGAGGGTGTTGGGGTGGTGATTTGCTAACCAATCACGAACTACTCCCCCAAATAAAAATCAAACACCAGATCGTTCATGCATTTGAAGTGGCCCTTGGGGCATTGGTTGTAGCCTATTTTGGAGCAGGGGCGGCAGGCCAGTTTTTTGTTTTCAAATACAATGAACTTGGTGCGGTACGGATACATACCAAACTCCGGTAAGGTGTTGCCCCAGATACTATAGATTGGTTTTTTGAAAGCCGCCGCAATGTGCATGAGGCCAGTGTCGTGGGTGAAAACCCAGTTGGCTTGCTTGAGCAATGAAGCAGATTGGTTGAGGTTACATTTACCTACTGCATTGAAGATAAGCGTTCGTTTGCCCAGTTCGTCTAAACCTCTTTCAAAAGTGGCGTTCGTATCTACTTTTTGAAAGAACGTCTCTATCTCGTTCGCCGTTTCTACGTCTTCCTTTCCACCGAGCAAAACCACAGGTTTGTTGATGCGGTCACACAGTTCGATGAGGCGGTTTACAGGCAGTTGTTTCGTGGCGAACTTGGCACCAATGACTAATGCAGCATATCCTCCCTGATGCGTGGCAGGCAGCCAGTCAAGCGGCATGTCGTCTTTTTCAGGAATGAAATAATCCAACCCCAAATTGTCGGGTTGCACACCCAAAGGTGCCACCGTCTGCATGTATCTGTCCACGATATGCTCGTTGGGTAGTCGGTTTATTTTGAAGGTCGTTAGCAGCCATTTTTCCCAATTGAGCTTGTTGAAGCTGTGGCTTTTCACGCCGAGTCGTGCCTTGATGATGAGCGTGCGCAGGTTGTGATGCAAGTCGATGATCACATCGAACCGTTCCCTCTTAAGGGATTTGATTAGCACGTTCAGTGAGTCGCCTAGTTCATGGATTTTATCCACGTATGGATTTTCCGCAAGGATAGACGCGTACGCCGCTTTGGTGGCACAGTGAATCTCGGCATCAGGTAGTTGAGTTTTCAGCGTGCGAATCACGGGTGTGGTGAGCACGATATCTCCGATAGACGAAAAGCGCAGGATCAAGACCTTCATTGCTGTAAAAATAGGCCAAGCATTTTACACGTTCTTTGTAGTTTTAGCCAAAATCCAACGCAAATGAATTATTGGCTGATCAAATCGGAACCGGACGTATTTTCTTGGGACGATCTGGTGAAAAACAAGCGCGAACCGTGGAATGGCGTGCGCAATTTCAGGGCGCGCAATTACATCAAGGAAATGAAAATCGGCGACCAGTGCCTGTTCTATCACAGCAACATCGGCAAGGAAGTGGTGGGTATAGCAGAAGTGGTGAAGGAATATTACCCTGACCACACGGCTGAGGATGGGAAATGGTATATGATGGACGTTGCTCCTGTTAGAAAGCTGAATAGACCTGTGACGCTTGCAGAAGTAAAAGCGGATGAACGGCTTTCTGCGATGAAATTAGTTACCAATTCGCGTCTTTCTGTTCAGCCTGTGAAGCCCGAAGAATTCGATATGATCCTTGCTAAAAGTGAGCAGGCCATCTAATGTGGAGCAACATTTTTTCCATTAGTAACTCAACACTTTCCTCAATAATGGCTTGTTCGTGAAGAGGTAAATACAACAAGCCTTGTTTTTCCATGTGGTCAAAAAAGGAGAAGAGCTGGTTGAAATAGCCATTCACGTTCAGGAATGCGCACGGCTTGGTATGATACCCGATCTGCGCCCATGTCATCACTTCGGTGATTTCTTCCAACGTGCCTATGCCGCCCGGCATGGCAATAAACCCATCAGACAAGTCGGCCATCAAGACTTTGCGCTCGTGCATGGTTTTCACATGGTACAGTTCGGTTAGCCCCATGTGCGCCACTTCCATTTCGTAGAGTTTCTCGGGTATCACACCGATCACCCGACCGCCTTTCTCGAGTGATGCATTGGCTACAACGCCCATCAAACCAATCCCACCGCCACCATATACCAACTCAATATTTCGATGAGCCAGTTCGTGTCCCAATTGCCGAGCGACCTCAGCAAATGCAGCATCATTGCCCATTTTTGATCCACAGAAAACAGCGATGCGACGCATAAAAAAAAGGTTAACTCGTTAAAGTTAACCTTTCTGTGAATGTTTTTGTAGCGTGACTACTTGATGAGCAACTTGTGCGCACCCGTTTGTCCGCTCGTGGTTTGATATTGAAGATAGTACAGCCCTTTCTCAAGGGAAGGCAATGCCACTTCATAGTTAAGTCCGTATCCAGTCACTTGGTTAGACAAATCGGCAATTGTCTGGCCGGCTAAGTTGATCAGTTGCAATTTGGCAAATGCCAACGGACTCGTACTCTTGAATGACACTCGCTCCACAGCAGGATTCGGATAAGTGCTCATTTGCATCTGGCTTGCTAATTCATCAGCATAACCCACAATCACCTTAGAATATTCAAACACGCCATCAAAATCCACTTGCTTCAGTCGATAGTAGGCAATAGATGCGATAGGCATGTTATCGGTGAAACTGTAATTCTGCACGTCATTGGTGGTGCCGTTTCCGTCCACACGCCCGATGGTGTAGAAGGATTTGCCGTCTTCTGACCGTTCAATGTCGAAGTAGTCGTTATTCAGTTCAGTAGCTGTCTGCCACGTAAGCATCACGCCCGAAGCGTTTATTTTACTGTCAAAAGCGGTCAGCTCCACGGGTAGCGGGATTTGTCCACCGCCATTCACAAACTCCCAAATGTCGTCAAAACCATCATCTAGCAGGTCGTCGATTACCTGCTGCTGATCTGAGCCGGTGGCCACATCGCCGGGGATGAATGCATCGGCAGCACCCGAGTATGATCCAGCATAAACCACTCCGTCTCCGGTATAAGAACCTTGAGCAGCTGTTCCGCCTTTGTTGAAATCACCAGATACCACTAAACGACCTGTGCTGGCGATGATAATCTGGTTTCCTAAATCAAAATCTCCCATAACGATCATGGTGGAATTGTCACCAATGACCAAATCCATTGCCTTGTTTACAAAATTCATACTGCCATATACAATGAAGGTTACGCCATCGGCCACATTGAATTGTCCTGCAAAATTGGAATTGGCAAAACTCATATTAATGGTAGTGTTATATGCACCCACAATCATTGGGTGATTGATGTTCATCGTTTGATTGGAAAACGAAAGGGTATTTGGACTGCCACTGGCATAGTTCCCCGGAAATGTACCTCCGACCCAATTGGATCCCGTCAGCCAGTTGGTTCCATTTCCGTTTGTAGTTTGTGAAAAAAGAATCGAATAAACGAGAAAAAAGCACAAGGTGAGTGGTGCTTTCATCGTGTAAAAAATTCTCATCGAAGTAAGGATTTAGGGGGTCTTAAACATCAAAAATACGAATTATTTCGTAAAGCTGCTACGTGATTTACGTAGCAAGCAAAAATAGAGCCAACCTGATCGGTGATGCTACCGAAGGTTGGCTCCACTAAAAGAAATTCCGCAATTGTAGGAAAGAATCAGACGTCTACTTTTTGAGTAAGCTTATTGCCAGTCCGCCACCGGCAGCTAGTTTGAAAGTTCGTTTGTCTCCTTTTTTGATTTCTGTTTGTGCTAATTGAATGTCTTGCGCATTCTCCTTCCAGTGGGCATTGGCACCATCCGAATATATGGCTGCTTGGAAGTTTTTGCCCTCGGGTAGGAAGTCAAAATCGATGGTGATTTCTCGTGCATTTTCGTCTGTAACTGCACCTACAAACCAGTTGCCTGTGTTGCGCTCCTCTCGTGCTATCACCACATAGTCGCCCACCTCTCCGGCTAGTGTTTTCGACTGCTCCCAATCAACCCCCACATCGCGGATAAACTGAAATGCCGGATGCCCTTCATAGTTTTCGGGTAGATCACAGGCCATTTGAATGGGGCTATAAATGACCACAAACAAAGCCAGCTGATGTGCCAACGTCGTGTTTATTTGGTTGTTGGGCTTGGTTTTCAAGGACAATTCAAACACGCCGGGGGTGAAGTCTATCGGGCCCGATAGCATGCGCGTGAAGGCAACAATAGCAATATGCTCGGGCGGGTTGCCACCATCAACAGACCAGGCATTAAACTCCTGTCCACGCAGACCTTCTCGCGAGATAATGTTCGGATAGGTGCGACGCAAGCCTGTGTCTTTAATCGGCTCATGTGCGTTCACTGCCACTTGATAATCAATGGCTTTTATCGCGGCGTTATTATAGTGGTTGATCATCCATTGACTACCGTGATACTCACCCTTTGGAATGATGGGGCCTACATAGCCGGATTTCACCGAGTGGATGCCCAGTAATTGCATCAGATTATAAGCCGTGTCCAATTGCTGCTCGTAGGTGCGTGGTGCGGCGGATGTCTCATGGTGCATGATTACTTCCACGCCTTTTTCTTTACCATAGCGCACCACTTCCTTGAGGTCATAGTCCGGGTAGGGTGTCACGAAATCAAATACACCCTCTCGATCTTCAAAGCCGATCCAACGATCCCAGCCGGTGTTCCAGCCTTCTACCAGCAGACCTTTAATGCCATTTTTGGAAGCGAAATCTATGTATCGCTTGGCATTTTCGGTGGTGGCACCATGTTTGGCTTTCACTTTTTCGCCCTTCTCTACACCGGCAAACTGGGTGGCTTCATAGTCCCAAGTGGACACACCAATGTGCATTTCCCACCAAATGCCTACGTATTTCATGGGGGTGAACCAGCTGACATCACCGATCTTGTTAGGCTCGTTCAGGTTCAACACTAAGCGCGAATCAATCAATCCGGCAGCATTTTCGCTGATTTGGATCGTGCGCCAAGGTGTGACAAAGGGAAGTGCTCGCTTTGTCTTGTGCTCCGTTCGAGCCGAACCAACTAAGTTGCTTTTCATGGAGAGGGAGGCCGTGTCCACTTGCAAGGTCATTTCGGCAAAATCAATCAAAGCCGCTTCATGAAAACTCAAGTGAATGCCATCTGCCGTGCGCATGGTAACGGGTGTGAGCACACCATTTACAGGGATATATGTAGCCGCTAAGGAAGGATGATTGCGCTTTGATGTTGCATTTATTTTGCTGAAAGGGGAGGTGTTGTTCAAATGCTCAGATGAGTCCCAATCGCCGGGTAGCCACCAAGTTGTGTGATCGCTTGTAAGATTAAATTCGGTCAATTCCTCTTTGATGAAAACTGTGTCTACCCCGGCTTGTTCCAGAAATTCATATCGAAAACCAATACCGTCGTTATACACTCGAAAGTACACGTTGAATTTGCGATTGGGTGTGGCTGTTTCTTCCAGCGAGACCACCATTTCTTTGTATTCATTTTTTACCAGTCGCTGTTCGCCCCAAGGCATTTCCCAGGTTTCATTTGTGGAGGATTGTTTTACCTCATTGATTTTCAAACTACCTGACAACTCCGGTTGATTAGTAAATGAAAATCCCAATGCGGAAGGCTTGATAATCTCCTTGGATAAAAAGGTTACAGAATACGTGGCGCTTCCGTCTTCTGAAAGGTTAAACAAAATGGCTGTTTTTCCATCAGGAGATGACACGGTGCTCTGCGTGGAGCCACCGCAAGCTGATAGCATGAGTATTCCGGCGAAGAGGAGGCTACTGGTTAGGTATTTTTTCATAATGTTTTGGTAATCGGGTCAATGGCCGCTCAAATTACCCATGAATTCACATAAATACACGCCCAACCCTACTAAACGTGGGTTTGATAAGGCATGAAAATACTAATTTTACCTCCGCAATCGCTTGCATAAAAGCGTACATCGAAACAATACAAATGAATTACCTCAACAACATCACCGAAGCGATCGGTAACACCCCGCTTGTCAAGCTTAATAGACTCAATCAAGGCATCTCTGGGACCATACTTGTAAAAGTGGAATACATGAATCCTGGTCATTCGGTAAAAGATCGAATAGGAATTAAAATGATCGAAGATGCAGAAAAGGCAGGTATTCTAAAGCCTGGAGGAACGATCATAGAAGGTACGTCAGGTAATACAGGCATGGGGTTGGCTTTGGCTGCCATCGCTAAAGGATACAAGTGTATTTTCACGTTGGCTGACAAACAATCACCGGAGAAAATGGACATTCTTCGGGCTGTAGGGGCCGAGGTAGTCGTGTGTCCCACGAATGTGTCTCCGGAAGATCCGCGTTCCTACTACCAAGTGGCGAGAAAACTGAACCGAGACATCCCGAATTCATTTTACCCAAACCAATACGATAATCCGTCCAATACGGTGGCGCATTACGAAACCACCGGCCCGGAGATTTGGCGTGATACCGCCGGTAAAATCACACATTACGCAGCAGGAATGGGAACAGGTGGTACTATCAGCGGAACGTCCAAATATTTAAAAGAAAAAAATCCGAGCATGATCACTGTGGGTTTGGATACTTATGGGTCTGTTTTCAAAAAATACAAGGAGACCGGCATTTTTGATGAAAATGAAATTTATCCGTACCTCACAGAGGGAATTGGCGAGGATATTTTGCCTGAAAATGTGGACTTCAGTCAAGTCGATCACATCATCAAAGTGACGGACAAAGATGCCGCCATTATGACACGTCGCTTGGCCAAAGAAGAGGGTCTGTTTGTCGGTTGGTCGTGCGGTTCTGCCGTACACGGTGCACTGGAATACGCCAAAGAGAACTTGAAGGAATCAGACGTTATGGTGATCATTTTGCCTGATCATGGCACGCGTTATTTGGGTAAGGTGTACAATGACAACTGGATGCGCGATCACGGCTTTTTGACCAACAGTAAATTGGCGACTGCCCTGGATATAGTGGCAGCTCGCAACGGGCAAAATCAGTTGGTGACGGTTTCGGCTGACGCAAAAATTGGAGAAGCCATTCTTACCATGAACAAGGGAGGTATCGATCAGGTACCGGTTGTTCAGGGGGAGGAGTTCGTTGGTAGCCTGTCAGATGGCAAAGTGCTGAAAGCGATGATCGAAAATCCTGATTTGAAGAACCAAGCCGTGCGTGAAATAATGGATCAACCATTCCCATTTGTGGCGCCAAACGAAACGTTGGAGGTGATGTCCACCATGATAAAAGCAGACCGAAAGGCACTGATGACACGTGATGCGGCTAACCGTGCGCACATCATTACCCAAAGTGATTTGCTCATGGCCATGACTAATTAAGAAAGAACATTTTGATGCGCTATTATTGCAGCCTCAATGGCAACTAAGCTCCAGGACATTCAAGCGCCCGTGCAAGCGGAAATGGAAGATTTCGAAAAGAAATTTCGGAATTCCATGCGTAGCAATGTGATGCTGCTGGACAAAATCACCCAATACATTGTAAAACGAAAGGGGAAGCAAATGCGGCCTCTTTTTGTTTTTCTGAGCGCCGGGTGCACGGGTCAAATCACCGAGGCTACCCACCGGGGTGCGGCGCTTATCGAATTGCTGCATACGGCCTCACTCGTGCATGACGATGTAGTAGATGATGCGCATTACAGACGAGGATTTTTCTCAATAAATGCCCTTTGGAAAAATAAGATAGCCGTGCTCGTGGGCGATTTCCTGCTTTCCAGAGGATTGCTTCTTTCAGCAGAAAATGGTGATTTTGATTTGCTCAAAATAATTTCTGAGGCGATGCGCGAAATGAGCGAGGGCGAGTTGCTCCAAATGGAAAAAGCTCGAAAGTTGGACATTGATGAATCCATTTATTACGAGGTGATTCGTCAGAAAACGGCCAGCTTGATCACGTCTTGCTGTCGCGTGGGTGCCTCTTCGTCCGGAGCAGACGCAGATGCCATTCGTCTCATGGGGCAGTTTGGTGAAGCTGTGGGCATGGCATTTCAGATCAAGGACGATTTGTTTGACTATGGCACAGAGGAAATCGGAAAACCCACAGGCATAGATATTAAAGAAAAGAAAATGACTTTACCCTTAATCTATGCGCTTTCGAAAGCTACCGGATCGGAAAAAAGTCACATTAAGAATTTGGTGAAGAAAAGCGAGAAGGACAATAAAGCAGTGGCTGAGGTCATTCAGTTTGTACGGGCCAAGGGCGGATTGGATTATGCCATTCAGGTGATGGAACGGTACCATCAAACCGCTAATGAACTTTTGGACAAATTGCCAGATTCTGTGTACAGACAATCGTTGCGCGAATTGGTGAAGTACACTATCGCTCGTACCAAATAACTTTATTTTATAAATGAAGAATACATTCGTTTTGTTGTTAGGCTTGCTAGCCTTTCAGGCACAATGCCAATCAGCCAAATCAAATCAGATACTTACCGATGTGCAGATTTTGGCGTCTGATTCGCTTGAGGGGCGTGGTACCGGCACTGCCGGAGCGGATAAAGCGCGCAAATACTTGATCCGGCGGTTTGAAGAGATTGGGTTAAAGCCTTTCGAAAGCGGGTTCGTCCAGACATTCAACGTAAAGGAAAAGCCAGCTCAAAACCTCATCGGCTATGTGCCCGGTCACACAGACAGTGTCATTGTGGTGACGGCTCATTACGACCATCTCGGTGTGAAGGATGGCAAAATATATTACGGAGCGGATGATAATGCATCGGGTGTAGCCGGACTATTGGCCATGGCACAATCAATTCGGGAAGGAGGAGCCAAACACACATTTATTTTTGCGGCATTGGATGCGGAGGAAATCGGTTTGAAGGGAGCGGAAGCATTCTTGCTAAGCCCACCGGTGGATATTCGTTTGATCAAGTTGAATATAAACATGGACATGATCGGGCATAATGATACCGACGAGATCTATGCCGTAGGCACCTATCATTATCCTCAGCTTATTCCCGTCCTAGAAGCTGTACGCAAGAACAGTAATATCACCATAAAATTTGGGCACGATAAACCGAAAGATGTCCAGCAAGATTGGACCTATTCATCTGATCATGGCCCTTTCCACAAGCGAAGTATTCCGTTTGTATATTTCGGAGTAGAGGATCATGCCGACTACCACTCGCCCACAGATGTGTTTACAAACATCAATCAGCCGTTTCTCATCGAGTCGGTGGATACCATCGTGTTGTTTGCCAAAACAGCCGATGCACAGTTCTGATGAACCATAATAAATTGGAATTCGTTTTCGCTTATTTTTAGCCAATGAATCGGACAGTCGTTTGGGTAGTTGCCATAGCCATAGCCATCATCGTCTTGGCGTGGTTTTTTTCGCTCATACTGCTGTATGTATTGGTATCTGTCATCATTGCCACGGCTCTGCGGCCGATGGTCAATAATATCTCTCGCTATGAAGTGGCCGGCTATCAAATACCCCGTGTAGTTGCTATCGGCGTGGCATATACTACCATGATGGGTGTACTTGTGCTTTTCGTCATGTTGTTCGTCCCGTTGATCACTGATCAGGTGGCCATCATATCAAGTATGGATATGAATCAAGCCGCAGAGAAGTGGCTGGAACCTGTCCGAACGTTTGAGCAGTTTCTCATTCGGTATGGCCTCACGCACAAGACGGTTGGGTTTCTCGAAACACGGTTTATGGATTGGCTCACCGGCACTGCCTCCAATCTAGACGTGTCCTTGCTCTTCAGTGAACTGATTTCGCTTACGGGAACGGTCTTTATCGGTACAATGGCCGTGGCGTTCATCACTTCGTTTTTGCTGTGGGAGCGTGGCGTCTTGCGCAAGGGATTCATAGCTATGGTGCCCAATAAGTACTTTGAAATATTCATCAACGCACTGCATAAAATTGAAAAGTTGTTGAGCAATTACCTGCTTGGTTTGCTGCTTCAGATGTTCGCCATTTTCGCTTTGGCTGCCATTGGCTTGTCCTTGTTGGGTGTAAAGTATGCCGTGACCATAGCCTTGTTTGCGGCCATTGCCAATGTGATACCTTACTTGGGTCCCATTATCGGCTCCCTCTTCGGCATTTTGATCGGCCTGTTACCGGGTGCCATGACAGGTTTCACCCAAGACACGATGTGGTTAGTCATCGAAATCACCTCTGTTTTTGCCGTGGTACAGATCATCGACAATGTGGCCCTGCAGCCACTTATTTTTTCAAAAAGTGTGAAAGCGCACCCACTCGAAATATTTGTCATTATTTTTGTGGGCGCTACGATCGCCGGCATTATCGGCATGATAGCGGCAATTCCGGTCTACACCATCGTACGAGTCTCAGTGGCAGAGATGTACAGCGGCCTGCGACGGTATCGGGTCTTTAAAATGAGATAAATCAATGGGTCTTCAGTGTGGTATCGTCGGACTCCCCAACGTAGGGAAGTCCACCCTTTTTAATGCGCTTTCTAATGCCAAGGCGGAGGCAGCCAATTTCCCCTTTTGCACGATCGAACCGAATGTGGGCGTGATCAATGTGCCTGACGAACGCTTGGGCATTCTGAAGGAATTGGTGAACCCACAAAAAGTGGTGCCTACGGTCATCGAATTCGTAGATATCGCCGGATTGGTGAAAGGTGCCAGCAAAGGAGAGGGTTTGGGCAATCAATTTTTGGCCAATATTCGTGAAGTGGATGCCATCATCCACGTGGTACGCTGTTTTGAGAATGACAACATCGTGCATGTATCCGGAAAAGTGAATCCATTGGAAGACAAGGAAATCATCGATACAGAGCTACAATTAAAAGATTTGGATTCGGTGGATAAGCGCATTCAGCGCGTGGAGCGCACCGCCAAATCGGGCGATGCTAAAGCGAAGAAGGAATTGGACACATTGCTGAAGTTTAAGGCACATTTGGAGCAGGGAAAAAATGCACGTTCGCTGGAAACGGACGCAGAGAGCCGAGCCGTGGTAAAGGAACTGCAATTGCTCACAGATAAGCCCATCATTTATGTGGCCAATGTGGAGGAGGAGAGCGTGAATACGGGTAATAAGCTCAGCGATATGATTCAGAAAATATCGGACGAAGAGAAGGCCGAAATGGTGATCGTTTCGGCGGCCATAGAAGCACAAATAGCCGAATTTGAAGATCCTGAAGAAAAGGAAATGTTTCTAAGCGAATATGGATTGAAGGAATCCGGCTTGAGCAAGCTCATTCGATCGGCCTATGCGCGGTTAGATCTGATCACGTATTTTACGGCCGGTGTGCAGGAAGTGCGTGCGTGGACCATTCGCAAGGGGTGGAAGGCGCCTCAAGCCGCTGGTGTTATTCACACGGATTTTGAGCGCGGATTCATCAAAGCAGAGGTAATCAAACTAGCCGATTATATGCATTACAAGACTGAGCAAGCATGTAAGGAAGCGGGTAAATTGTCTATTGAAGGAAAGGAATACGTGGTGCAAGATGGTGACATCATGCACTTCAGGTTCAACGTTTGATTTTTGTTTTGTGCTTTTTGTGCTTATTCTTTTACGCGCACCATATAGACTTTTGCGTGCTCATCGTCATCTGACTTGAGGAATAATACCCCGTCCCTCATGACCCAATAGTCATCACCGTCAGAGTCAAATGTGTCTGTGTCATCGATGTACAGGTGGCCACTTTTGATGTACCACTTGGTATCTTCGTCATCCTCCTTTTCATCAAAAGCATCTATCAGCATGGTGGCGCGACCGCCCCGCTCAAAATCCATATAGATGTTCACATTGTCCAGTACACCCTCAATAACGGCCGACACGGAGTTTAGAATAACTTCAGCCAGTAGGGTTTCCGATTCCTTGGCCTCACGATCCAGTTCGGCCATGTCCTCATCGAGTTCGATGACCATCTTCCAAGTGCCAATGAGTTCATTTTCTGTCAGTTTGCTTTGTCCGAAGCTCACCGACAAGCTGACCAACGAAAGAGCCAGTAGGGTTAGTGTTTTTTTCATGATCAATTTTGAGTTTTGTGATAGGGAGGGTAAACTCAATTAACCGTCAAAAGGTTTCGGTAGTCACATGCCAAAAGGCCAGCGAATGGGTAACTTTGCCGCTCATTTATTGCTCGTACTATGTTTGATAATTTAAGTGTAAGTCTGGATCGTGCCTTCAAAACGTTGAAAGGCCGGGGTAAAATCACCGAAATCAATGTGGCCTCCACAGTCAAGGAAATTCGCCGTGCATTGGTAGAAGCTGACGTGAACTACAAGGTTGCTAAAGAAGTAACCGACAAAATCAAAGACGAAGCAATGGGAAGAGACGTGCTTATTGCCGTTTCGCCGGGTCAACTCCTGACCAAAATTGTATCGGAAGAGCTTACCCGATTGATGGGAGAGAAACACGTGCCTATCAATATGGAGGGCAACCCGCACGTGATCCTCATCTCCGGTTTGCAGGGCTCTGGTAAGACCACTTTTTCAGGCAAATTGGCCAATAATCTTAAGCGCCAGGGACGGACTGTGCTTTTGGCTGCTTGCGATATTTACCGACCTGCCGCCATTGACCAATTGAAAGTATTGGGCGAGCAAATAGGTGTGGAAGTATATGCCGAACCGGATAACAAGAATGCGGTTCAGATTGCCAAGAATGCCTTGAAATACGCCAAAGAACATGGCAAGCGATCCATCATAGTGGATACCGCGGGTCGTTTGGCTGTGGATGAGCAAATGATGCAGGAGATAGCCAACCTGAAGAAAGAACTGAATCCGGCAGAAACACTTTTCGTAGTGGATGCCATGACCGGTCAGGATGCGGTGAACACCGCCCGAACGTTCAACGAGCGGCTCAATTTCGATGGTGTGGTTCTCACAAAGCTCGACGGTGACACGCGAGGGGGTGCAGCGCTTTCTATTCGCAAAGAGGTGGACAAGCCGATTAAGTATGTGAGTACGGGCGAGAAAATGGATGCCTTGGACATATTCCATCCCGATCGAATGGCCAACCGCATCTTGGGCATGGGGGATGTGGTGTCATTGGTCGAAAAGGCTCAGCAGAATTTTGATGAGGAGGAGACCCGCCGTATAAACAAGAAAATAAAGCAGAACAAGTTCGACTTTGATGATTTCCTCAAGCAGATGGAGCAAATCAAAAAAATGGGGAGCATGAAAGACCTGCTGGGTATGATACCCGGTGTGGGCAAAGCGGTGAAAGATTTGGACATAGATGACAATACCCTCAAGCCTATCGAAGCTATCATTAAATCCATGACACCTGACGAGCGGGCGAATCCCGAAATAATGAACGGTAGCCGCAAGATGCGAATTGCCAATGGAAGTGGCACGTCAGTTCAGGAGGTCAATCAACTGCTCAAGCAATTTGAGCAAATGCGTAAAATGATGAAATCCATGAACAAGATGGGTGGTGCCAAAGCATTGCAAGGGCTGATGGGGGGTAGGTAATAATGACTAGCTTCACTTGAGTGTATACCATCAGTGCGAACCTCAATGTGAGCAGGATGCTAAAGAGGTTGCTTGAGGTGGTTGTTCGTGCTCATTCTGGTGGCAATTGTGATTTCGGTTATTACCTCCCTATGGTAGCCATAAAATGTATTTATTGTCGACCTATCTATACGTCACCGCTGTGATCGTTTCGATGGTGTGGGACGCAAAAACCTGTCCCCGATCTCATTCCACCAGTAAAGGATTCGACCGGGGCAACAACAGGCTACCCAACTAGACTTGTATTATTCGGCTACATGCTCCCATTGGAATTGGCCGATATATCGATGAGACACATGACCGGTTGCATCCATCGCCAGTAGCTGAATCCAGCCGTTATCGCACAGATTGCGCACCGACGAATGCTTTTCCAAAATCATGTTCATCGCTTCTATGGGCGCTTCAATCACCACATTGAGCTTGGCCGGTTCGTGCTGAAAGTTGGCGCCATCATGCACCGATTGCATCGGCAATCCCACGCGCAAATCGCCCGAGTAGCCTTCCAACACACCCAATCCGGCTGTTACATTGTGCAAGGTTTTGTTACCTGCGCCGTAGTTTTTGTTGTCAACCGTAGAGGCGAAATACTGCAGGTTTATCCAGCTTGTCACCACCATTGGAGCCGTCATGATCAGCTCAAGTGTGGCAAATCCCCGATCTTTTTTCCATTCATATGAGTGCAGGAATGATCGACCGCCAAAGTCAATATGTTTGGTTCGTTTGCGTGGTGCCACCACAAACGCGGTGCAACGGGCCAGTCCCCATTCAGGCCGCACTTGCGACCAGTCTTTGCTGCGCGCGATGATAGAACGATCCGAAGTGGTGTCAGCAGACAACCGAAGGGCTCTTTCGCTGCGGGCGGCTTGTCCGGCGCGCGCCAGTGATTGTTTCAGTGCATTCAATTCGGCTTTGCGTGCATCCGGTACTCGATGTTCGGCGAAAATGTGCAGTTCATCCGTGGTGGTGTCGTGCAAACAAGCCAAAAACAGGGTTTCATCCGGTATTGAGATGTTCTCCGAGTCGCGCAGTATTTTTCTCACCCCGGGCTCATTGAGCACGGTGGCAGCCACTCGTGCGTTCGCTTCGCCGGTGTGTCCGCCACAAGCCCCACAGTCAAGGCCGGTGGCGTGCGGATTGTTCACCGTTGACGAGCCATGCCCGACCATCAATACCAACGGAGCAAAATTAGAGGTCAAAGACATGGCTGTCAGTGCATTTTTGGCCATTTGCACTTGTTGTGCCAGCGGCATGCCCACAAGCTCATGTGCATGCACAGTCTCTTTGATATGCACGTCTTTTTTCTTCAGTTGCTGTGCCGACAACCCGGCTTTTTCAGGGTGGGGTACAGGTCGGGTGATACCGAAAGAGTCGGTGAAGATTTTGGGTAAATACGACAACCCCAACGGACTCACAAAACTGAAGCACGTGATGGCGCTTGAGCGAAATGTTTTCCACAGTTGACTGATGCGGTATTTCAGCACTCTGCCTTTGTGTGCTTTTTGGTTGGCTCCATCTATTTCTTCCAAAATAGTCGGTCCGGTTGGCAAGAGCACAGGGCATTGCGATTCGCCTTCGGTGTGCGCCAGCGGCACGTACTTTATCGGAAAGGCGAAGAATCCGGCAAATCCGAGCGTCTCAATTTCAGGGTCTACCATTTCCAAATTTCGGCGAAACACTTCCGAGCGCACATCGATGCAGAAAATGGCTTGCGCCTTGAGCTTCACGGCCTGTTTTTCGGTCGTGTCTTCTTTGGTTTGAAATTGCCGAATGAGTTCGCGTTGAGTAGCCCTATCAAATGCTTCTTGCAGGATGAGTTTTTGTGCAAGTTCATCATCGGAATGAGCAGGCACATTAGCTCTGCCAAGGGCTCGTTTGGCACCTATCCATTTCACCCGTAGCTTAGGACTATCCAATGAAGTGAAAACACACGCTTCCCAGCAGAGCAGCACGGCCAAAAACTCCATGAGTCTTCCGTCTTTTCCACCATACAACCCGCTATCCCAATCGAGTTGGGCAGCATAGGCACTCCATCCACCCATGCGTAGTAATAACCGATGCAGATAGATAGGTCGTTCATTTTCAGATACATCCAATATGTTCAATGCCGCTTCTGCCGCCTGCAGTGCATCGTTTGGTAGCGCTTTCACGGCTTGACGGAAGCGGGGTAATCCGGATATTTCGGGTGAGCGATCCTGTTCGCCTTCTGCTTTCCACGAGGCAAAAACACTTGCTACTTGATCGGTACTGGTCCAGGCTGCTTGTCCCCGATCGAAATAGGCGGCTGCCCAACTGGTGATGCGGGCAGTTACGAATCGGTTCCAATCTTTCTGTGTCACTTGTGTGGCCACATCGATGAGGGTGGGCAATGCAATGTGCTGCGGTTCATCGGCGGCCAGTTGCTCTACTTGCCTGATAAAGCTGTTTATCGTGGCAGAACTGTTCGCTTTTGCCAATGCCGCTTTCAGGTCTTCATGCCTGATTTTTCCTTCTTTTATTTTTTCCAAATAAAATAAGGTCGGCATGGTCATTTGAATGCCCCCAACATGCGCTAAATATTGCGCCGTAGAGGCAAACGTTTTGTCAGCCAAACCCAAGTACGGATTTACGGCAACAAAATTCTCTAGAGGCCACACCGGAGCTATCTTTTTGCATGCTTTACGAAGTGCTGCTTGTAGCTTTTCTTCTTTATGCGCAGAGTGTTGTACTACCACTTGGTCTTCCATTTTTGTTTTAGTTGAATGTGAGTAGAGGTTCGATTGTTTTATCCTTCAATAAGTTCAAGTTCGCGTTCAGGGGTCACTTTAGTGTCGGTGGCAATGGCTACATGCTGTATCACCTGCTTCGTTTCCGGCGAATGGAGATGTAAGGCACCCACCATTCGATCAAAAAGCGCATTCACATACAGGTCGTTGCGCACGTGCATGGCGATGGCTTGATACAAGGGCTCCTCGGCAAATTGCTCACCGAAGAGTTGGATGAATACGGCAAGGGTAAAGAGGAAGAGGATAATGCTCGCAGTAATCAATTGGGCCGAACTCAACATGGCCGTTGTGGGAATTTGAGTACCGATCACACTGCTCATGGCTGCCTCCAAAGTGAAGAAAGCGATGATTACCACGAGTGATAGTATTACTGCTCTGCCGATTAAAGCACTGCCATTTCGTACATCAAGAGCCGAGGTGAAAATGCGCGTGAGGCCGAGCAATATAACCGATCCAATAATTAATAGTCCCTGATTTTCAAAGAGATCAATGCCCCAAAGAATCGCCACACCGGCGTAAAGTGCGAATGCGAGTACAATGCCTAAGGTTATTCTCACGGGACTATAAAGTCTCGTTGCTTTAGGCATTTTCGAAGCGCGCACTACGTCAATCACACTGCCCGATGAAAGGAATGCATGCGCTTTGTAGAACGAATGCGCTACCAAGTGCAGCATGGCCGCTGCGTAAGCACCCAGTCCGCACGCCATCAAACTAAAGCCCATGTGCGCCACGCTAGAGTAGCTGAGTGCGGTTTTTACAGACGCTTGTGTGAGATACACCACCGAACCAAACAGCGCAGTGAATGCACCCACGCTCAAGAGCACTACAGGCGCCACACTGGAAGCGTCCAGCACGTGCGCCATGCGGATGATCAGGAAGGGCCCGGCATTTAGCAGACCTGCATGCAATAGTGCCGACACAGGCGTAGGTGTTTCCATTACTTCAATTAGCCAACCGTGGGTAGGAAACTGCGCCGATTTAAACAGAGCCGCCGCTACGAGGAACAGGGCAGGTATCTCAAGTGCCAAATAGGAGAGATCAGCACTACCTTTGATCGCTTGGAAAATCACTTCGAGGTTGCCCGAGCCAAATTGTGAATAGATCAATGCAAAGGCAATAAGCAAGCAAGCATCATTGATTCGAGCCAAAATGAATTTTTTACGGGCAGCTATTTGCGCGCGCGGACGATCGTGATAAAACACGAGCAATCGGTGCAGCGAAAAACTGGTGAGTACCCAACCAACGAGCAGTAGCCCGATGTTTCCGGCAATTACCAACAACTGCACACAAGCTAGCGTGGCTGCCAATCGACCGATGAATGCGCCTTGTCGTTGGTCACCGTCGAGGTAGTTGAGGCTAAACCGCACGATGATGAATCCCAGCAGCGCGATCATGCCGAGCATGAGCATACTGAGGGCATCCAACCGAATGCTGAACCCGATATCGGCAAAGCCGACAAGATCCGATTGCAGTAGGCCGTGTATGTACACCATATAACCGCCCCAAGCGGCTACTATCAGGCTGACGAGCGTAGCAGCCACGCTCAACTGCTTGATCAACGTTGGCTTGTACCCCGGCTGAAACCACGACACCAGAGCCGTGGTGACAAATGCGGCAGGGGCCAGTAAAATGAGGAGGCTAATGAGATTTTCCGACATGATGTAGGCTGTTTTGGTTCATATGGTTAGACGTACTCTATCGTGATGGTAGACCGAATGCGCAGATGCTTTCCGGTTTCCTTGGCTTCTTTGATGAATTCGGTGGCGTACTGCTGATTTAAGCGTAGCTCGTTTAAGCGATGCGTGGTGTCTTCGTCTTTTGTACCATAGCGAATGAGTTCACTGAAACTCTTCACTTCATGAAAATTGATTTTCTGAGAAAACAAAGAATTGATAATCTCAAGCGCTTCGTAAGGAGAATATTCGCCTTTGATGAGGTTGTAGGTGCCTTGGGCAACTTTACTGGTTCGTTTTTCTTCTATTGCTAGCATGATGTGGTTTGTTTTGTTTCGGGGGCAAAGTTTATTCGAGATTTTCATTAATAAATATTTATATTTACAATCATAATCATAAATATAATTTATGAATTACACCATCCATCAGTTGCGCATATTCCTGAAAGTGGTTCAAACACAGAGCATTACAAAAGCTTCTGAAGAACTCTTTATGACCCAGCCGGCCGTTTCTATTCAGCTAAAAAATCTTCAGCAGCAGTTCGATATTCCGCTTACCGAGGTGGTTGGGCGCAAATTGTACATCACTGAATTTGGGCATGAGGTGGCCAAAATTGCTGAGCGGGTGATACAGGAAGTTGAGAGTATCAACTACAAAACCCATGCATTTCAAGGCATGCTCACCGGCAAATTGCACGTGTCGTCAGCGTCTACGGGCAAGTACGTTATCCCGTATTTCTTGAGTGGTTTTCTTGAAAAACACACCGAAATTGACTTGGTGCTGGATGTGACGAACAAGAGTAGGGTAGTGGAGAGTCTGAAAAACAATGAGATCGATTTTGCATTGGTGTCGGTGCTGCCCGACAAGCTGCATGTGGAGGAAGAGGTGCTGATAGCGAACAAATTGTTTTTGATGGGGAGTGAAAGCACGCGAAATGAAGCCAAGCCGCTCATCTATCGAGAGGCCGGATCTGCCACGCGTGTGGCCATGGAGCACTACTTCGAAACGCATGTCGGAAAGCACCGAAAGCGCATGGAGCTCACGTCCAATGAAGCCGTGAAACAGGCTGTGATTGCGGGCATTGGCTACTCCATCATGCCGCTCATTGGGGTGCATAACGAGTTACTCAATGAGGAAATTCATATCATCCCTACGCCTGAGTTGCCCATTCAGACCGATTGGCGATTGGTGTGGTTATCGGGTAAAAAACTCTCACCTGTAAGTCAGGCATTTTTAGATTACATCAGGGAGGGAAAGCACCACATCATTCAGAAGCATTTTAGCTGGTATTTGAAGTATTGATGGCATTACCCCAGCCCCTTCAAAAAGCCATCTGCCTTTTCCCTTATGCTCTGTTTCTTCCCCTCATCCCATTTGTCATAGGTTTTTACCAACATGCCCAGACGCGGATTTGACAGAAAAAATGTGCGCTGCTTGTCCATAAAGCGCCAGAAGAGCGCATCCCAGACTTGCTGCCAATCGCCCGGCGGATAGTCGCTCATTTTCATCAAGTAATTACTGCCGCTGATATACGGTTTGGTGGACATCATGCCCCCAGCTGCAAACTGACTCATGCCATACACATTGGGCACCATCACCCAGTCGTAGGCGTCAATGAACAGCTCCATAAACCATCGATACACTTCGTCCGGGTCAAACTCGCACAGCAGCATGAAGTTGCCCAGCACCATCAGCCGCTCGATGTGGTGGCAATAGCCCGTTTTCAGCACTTTTTTGATGGTGATATCTACCGGCAAAATGCCCGTGGTGCCGTTATAAAAGCTCGGCGGAATTTTACGCGTGAATCCCCAATAATTGCGTGTGCGCTCCGCCCGACCTTTAGCCACATATACACCTCTGATGAACTCCCGCCACCCAATGACCTGCCGAATGAAACCCTCCAACGAATTGATGGGGATGTTGTGGGCTTGGCTGAATGCGAGCGTTTCCTTCACTATCTGCGCAGGCGTGAGCATGCCCACATTCAGCATTGGCGTGATCAAGCTGTGATTGAGCAGCATTTCCTTTTGCACAATGGCGTCTTCATAGTCGCCAAATTCGGCGAAACGATGCGCCAGAAAATCGTGCAGCCACGCCTCGCTTTCGGCAAAACCAATGGGGTAGTGCAGCGTGTCGCTGAGGCTGCCATTGTTTTCGCTAAAGTGGAGGTTTACATACGCTTTCGCTTCCTGCATGTAGCTGTTCTCCGATGGGAACGTCGTTTTCACCACGGCCTTTCCCTTCGGGTAGCGCTTTCTGTTTTCTACATCAAATGTCCATTGTCCACCGATCGGTTGTTTTGAAGCATCAACAAGTATAGCGCGTTTGATGCGCTGCTGTTTATAAAATTCAGTTTGGAAGTATTTCTTCTTTGAAGGTAAAAAAAAGGGAAGCAACTCCTGTGCTGTGTTCAAAAACATTGGCGAATCCAGCACCTGAAGTTTTATATCTAATTTTTCACAACTTCTCGTCATTCTCCTGCCCAACCAATCATCAATCGGATCGATGATGGTGATTTCTTCCACACCGGATTCTTTCAAATGCAAGATCAGTTTGCGCACATCAGACTGTGGCTCTTGGGCAGAAGTGTATCGCACCTCACAGCCTTTTTCTAGCAGGTATTTTTCATAGTATTTCATGCTCGCCCTATGAAAGGCGATCTTTTGTTTGTGGAAATTATACTGCTTGAAAAACAAATATTCCTCTATGAGATAGATAGTGCCTGACTCGCCCAGCAGCGGACTGTCTTCGAATAATTGATGAGGGAAAATGAGCTTAGCCGTGTGCATGTGCCGTGTTTTTGTTTCTTCTGCATCGCTCGCTGCAATACTTCACTTCATCCCAAGTGCGCTCCCATTTCTTTCGCCAGCTAAATGGCAGTTTACACACCACGCATATTTTCTCGGGCAATTCAATTTTCTTCATGCTGCATCAAAACAATTCCTTCTTACACTTTTTCCAAAACGCAAAGAATGAGGGGAAATCACCCGTCACCTCCGTCATCCATGTGCGTGCATCTTCTATTCCCTCATATGCATTCAGGGGATGTTCTTTGAAATATATTTCTCCCTTCACCAATTGTTTCAATTCCGAGAATTCGCCTACCATCAATTGAATATTCGGTATGTTTTCTAGAGCTAATGAAATACAGAAATCAATACTTTTCTGTGATACCGGATATCTTTCAAATACCAATGGCTCCACTAGCAATATTCTATTCGCCAGCAAGTCGCTACGCCAAGTTGGGTCGAGATTATAAAAATTATAAATGAGCGTAGGTAGGGCAGGGTCCACAACAGGATCAGGCGTTTGTGGAAGTGGCGTGATTAATTGCGGTTGTATAACATGTTGCAATTCATCAGGAATGTCAAGTTGCGCTAAAGTTTCATACGAAACATCCAAGAACGTACCCCGCTGCTGCGTGTAGCAATATTTATCGATGTTCTCCTGATTGGCATAATACAACTTGTGGCTGTTAGCGCCGCACACCCACTGCCAGCTCAGCGCATTGCTCGCCCAGTCGGCATCCAGCAGATGATAGTACATCCATTGGGCAGGCACTTTCCAATGGCATTTGGCCACATTGCAGGCCAGCGAGGCAATGTACATGCGCAGGTGATTGTGCAAATAGCCCGTTTCATAAAACTCCGCAATGCCTGCATCAATCGCCTGAATGCCCGTTTGGTGGCTGATGATGTGTTCAGGCATTCCCGCATGATGCGCCAATGGTTGAGGCCGACGCAGGTCGTTATTTATGCGCGCTCCATGCGCCAACCACAACTGCTGCCAGTAGTCGCGCCAGGCCAACTCCTGAATGAATTTTTCGATGCGCTGCGGTGCACATCCTGCCTCCAGTACAGCTTCATACACTTGCCTCGTGCTGATCACACCCCTCGAAATGTACGGCGACAAGCGTGTGACCGCCCCATCCAGAAAGTTGCGGTTTGACCCATATTGCAAAGGATCCACCTGCCGCATCCGCGCTGCTATGGCCGCAAAGTCTGTCGGAAATGTCATCTTTTCGAGATCTTATTTTGGCTGATCATCCTTTGCCGCGCGCATGTAAACCGCGTCATTTCGGCGCTCGCCCTATACCCATGCTTCACACCCACACCCGACGAAACACGCTTGCGCCAGCGCTTAAATCCCGCAGGCGACAGCTTCCGGCGCATGAGCTTTTCCACCTCACCTTGGCTCAGCCCAAACTGCCCCTTGATGGCGTCAAACGTCGTGCGGTCTTCCCACGCCATTTCAACGATCCTATCCCGATCCATCGCCGACAGATCATTCCATTTTTCCGGATTTCGTGTCATCACAAGCGCACAACAGCAATTCGCCCCTGATCGTTTCCCGCACGCACCCGAATCTGACAGGATGATTTTTTCTTTTGGAGCGACACCTCAAGGTTATCTAGTCAGCACACACGCGCTATCCGTTCTGCTGCGCGCCACTTCTATCGCGGCTAGATTGATACGGTGGGGCTTTTAAGAAGTTGAAAACATGTCCCGATTCAATGCCACAGTGATAGGGAAGGGCATGCCATTGAAAATGGCTATTATAGTGTAAGGCGTAGGTACAACCTACGCCAAGTTGGGTGACTTTATCTTATCCTCTTCCCTTCCATATCGTTTCCTCCCTGCGAAAAAGTGAGGCTTATTATTGATCCATCGGTGCTTTTGTTGAACACCATCTGGGCACCTATTTCCCGGATGAAAAAACGGTTTTCTGTTTCTGCTAAAAGCTCGATGGGTGGCTGACCGGTAGCAATCGCCATAAGGCGGTCGTCTTGCAATTCAACTTTTATCTGAAAGGAGGGCTGCAACTCATACACGCCCACATACGCCAGCAGAACTTCTTTGGCCAACGTGATGGCTTCTTTTTCTGCTATTGGTTTCTTATCTGTCTCCATGCCCATGCTTTTTACAATCCGGTCGGCATAAAGTGCCTGTCTTTTGCCGTTTTTTGTAGAGAATTGATAGGTCGTTAAGCTATTTTCAAACGCGAATTCATTTTTCGATAGTGGTAGTAGTTTGAATGGACGACCGCCCTCACGCATACTGTAAAGTGCACCATCTTCATACGTTATAAAGCGCACGGTCTCATCAAACTGATAAGCGCCTACCCATTTTTTTAACTCTTTCTCCGAGAGATTGACAGCCACTCTTTCTGCAATGGAATGCCCTAGGAGCGCAGAAACAGCTTTTACATTATGGATTTCTGCACCTACACCATCGTCAAGGTTTGTCAACACAATTGAATAGATGTTGTTAGCCGGAACATAGATACTTGATGCGGTGAAGCCATTGATGCCCCCCGTATGCTCTAACGAGGAAATGCCCTCAATTTCGTCTATAGCCCAGCCATACCCGTAATTGGTTGGCTTTCCGTTACTCAACACGTGATTGGTGAAGGCCATTCGTCGGCTACTTTCTGCAATGAGCACATTGTTTTGAATTGCCCTATTCCACAAAAACATATCGTCAATGGTAGACATCAACGCACCGGCGGCATAGGGAATCGTCGGGCTCATGTACTCCGCATTTTCGTGGCGGCCCTCATATAGCTGGTAACCACTGGCCCTTTTAGCAATAATCTTGTAGGTATCTGCGTAGCAAGAGCTCGTCATACCGAGCCTGTCAAAAATGTGAGTTTGGATAAACTCCCCGTAGGTCATGCCGGATAGCTGCGCGATGATATGGCCCAAAAGCACATAGCCGGAATTGCTGTACGCATACTTTTCGTTAGGGTCGAATTCCAGGGGCAGATCCTTGAAACTGTCGATGATTTTTTCGGGGATAAGATCCAGACGGGTTTTAGCTCTGAATTCAGGCAAATTGGTGTAGCTCGTGATACCCGAAGTATGATTGAGCAAGTGGTGCACCGTAATCTCATTTCCTCTTGGGAAGTCCGCCACAAATTTTGATAAGGGGTCTTGCAGACTGAGCTTGCCCTGTTCCATAAGCATCAAGATGGCCACACTGGTAAATTGCTTGGTGATGGAAGCCAGCTGAAATACGTTTTCTGGCGTCATCTGCACCTTCAGTTCCAAGTTGGCCATGCCAAAAGCCTTTCGATAAAGAATCTTGTCTGCTTGGGCGATCAAAACAGTTGCTCCTGGAGAGTGCATCGGGTAGGCCTGATGGAAGAGCGCATCAATTTCTGTTTCTATGTTTTTTGTAAAAATTACCGGCGTTGCAGCAGCTTGATTGACCTGTGCAAAGGCTATTTGAGCAACCAGCAGTGCGATTGCAGCGAGTGTATATTTCATTGATTTAAGATTGAATTTCTTCTTAGACGCTTAACACCACCTTTGGGTAACGCACGTGGGGCAACCGCACGTCATTCCGGCTGAAGCGCTGCGGAATGCCTGAATCTCTTCGTTGGTGGGATTTGGAAATCCCTTTTTATCTGTCGTCCGACATGCCTTGCAGAACATGTCGAACAGCTTGAATTCGGAAATCCCTTTTTATCTGTCGTCCCACATGCCTTGCAGAACATGTCGAACAGCTTGATTTGTACAAACTGAACTATTTTGGCGTATCAATTTAAGAATTGCCGGACAAGGTAGTCTAGGCAGTGTCTCAAAACCATTTAGTGTCTTTGGAGAAAAATATCAAGTGCCTTTGAAAAGAAGAGGATTGGCATTTCTGCTTACATATTGCTTTACTCTTCCATCGATTAAATAAGGTTGATAATAGTGGGTGGCCTTGTTAAGAAGTAATCTCTAATGACCGCAAAGCACCGAAATCTGAGACAATTGGCGTATTTTTATCCAAATCCCAAACGTTCTGGACAGCAGTGAAAAGCTGTAATGTGAGTTTTTAAATAATGTCTTCATTTTTTTGTTTCAAGAGTAATGCAATAGTTAAGGTAATTATACTAAATAACGCCAAAATAGGAATAAAGGATTGCTTGTCAATATAGAAGCATACAACTAATAGAACCATAAATCCGAGTGAAATTCCTGCAAATAAAGCTTTGAATGATTTCATATTTATTTTGTTTTGATGACTGCTGATGTTAAAGAAATTGGTCGATTTTGTGACCTGCAAATATCGTTGTCCTGTGGTCGGTTTCCGAAATATAAACTAAAGAAGTTGTCTCAAAAGGGGGCAGCTTCTCTTTTAAAGTCGGTTTGTAAGTTAAGATTTCATTTTGCTTGGGCTGATATTGTTCAAAAGAAGCAAAGTGCAGTAAAGGGTCAAAAAGGCTGCTTAGAGCCTTTTTGGCTATGTTATAGGCAATTGCGAGCAATCCGGCTTCCACTTCTACCTAGACTTTCCCCACTCAGGGCTTTGATAAGTCGTGTCACAGATTTCTATGCCTTCGTCTACGTACAACCAGTTTTGTTTCAATGACACCATCTTTTGTATTGGGATATAAAACCTTACTGCCAGTGGATAATCTAGGCTTATCTCTTCAAGGTATTGTAAGTTCAAGTAATAAGTGCAATTTTTTGTTGTAGTACTTGGTTAGGTGATAAATAATTAAATTTTCTAATTGGTCTATTGTTAAGTTTATTTTCGATTGCTCAATGGCCATGCCGTATCTGCCCAGCCCTGATAGAAGCGGCACGAAGTAAAGCGGATAGCAGGAGTATAGCATCTAAATGTGCATACAGTCCCGCTCCAAATTTCGTTACCACGTCACTACTTCACCAGGTTAACCAATCCACCAGTCAACTAGTCCACCAATAACTACTTAAGTACACTGTACCGCACTTCCTCTAATCCCTTCAGCTCTTTCAAGAGGCCGTCGGAGGTGTCAATGGAAAATTTGCGGCTGAGCATTTCGAGTTTGATGGCTCGGTCATCGTGGGCTCCCACCACGCTCAAGCGAAAGGCATGCTTGCCCGGGTGAGCGGCGGCTATACGCTCCAGTTCCGCTATCACCGTGGTATTTACATCGCGCAGGTGCATCTCCAGTTCTAGGCCTTTGGCCATCTTCTCGCGTATCTCGCTCAGGTGCTGGATGTTCAAGATTTTGAATTCGAGTTCCTCGCTGTTCCACCGGGGCTGCACCGAGCCGGTGATGTAGAGAAACCAGCCCGGCTCGAGCATAGGTTTGAACGTGAGGTAGTCTTGCCCAAAAAGCACAAAGGTGAAGTTGTCATTGAAGTCTTCGAGTGTGAATTGCCCGAAGGGTTTGCCGTTTTTAGATACGCGGTGCTGCACGCTGCTCACCACTCCGCCAAGGCGGTAGGCCGTGCCACGCTTCAGTTCCTTCAAATCGGCTAGTGTGCCCGTGCAGAGGTGATCTATTTCAAATTTGTATTGATCCAGCGGATGACCGGAGATGTAGAGCCCCACCATCTCGCGCTCAATGTTCAGTTTCTCGATATCGCCGTAGGGTTCTATGCGCCCTACGCGCGGCTTGGCCATTGCTTGTGCCGTGGCTCCTCCAAAAAGTGACGCTTGCGAACTAGCGGCCTCTTCCTGCATTTTGTTGGCAAATCGGATGGCCTTTTCGCTGAGCGATTGGCCGTCTTCATCAGGGTCTATGTACTGCCGACGGTGATACTCCGGCCAGCAGTCAAACGCACCCGCTTTGGCCAAGCTTTCGAACGATTTTTTGTTGACCGCCCGTAGGTTTACACGTGAGGAAAAATCGAAAATGTCTTTGAACGGCCCGCCTTTTTCGCGCTCCTCGATGATGGCCTGAGTGGCCGACTCGCCCGTGCCACGGATGGCACCCAGTCCGAATCGGATTTCGCCTTTTTTGTTGACTATGAAGTCAATACCCGATTCGTTTACGTGTGGGCCAAGCACGGGAATATTGATGTTTTTGCATTCCTCCATGAAGAAGCTCACCTTGTCGGCACTGCTGAGGTTGTGGGTGAGCAAGGAGGCCATGAACTCAGCCGGGTAGTGCGCCTTGAGGTAGCCGGTTTGGTAGGCGAGCACGGCGTAGCATGTACTGTGCGACTTGTTGAAAGCATAAGCCGCAAACGCTTCCCAGTCTTTCCAGATTTTTTCGAGTTTGTCAGCCGGATGGCCTTTGGTGCCGGCCTGTTCGATGAACTTGGGCTTCATCTTGTCCAGCACGTCTTTTTGCTTCTTACCCATCGCCTTGCGTAGCACGTCTGCTTCGCCTTTGGTGAATCCGGCGAGGCTCTGCGAGAGGAGCATTACCTGCTCTTGGTACACGGTGATGCCGTACGTCTCGGCAAGGTATTCCTCCATTTCGGGCAGGTCGTAGGTGATCGGCTCGCGACCGTGCTTGCGGTTGATGAAGTTAGGGATGTATTCCATCGGACCCGGACGGTAGAGGGCGTTCATGGCGATGAGATCTTCGAAGCGGTCAGGGACGAGCGCGCGCAGATGCTTCTGCATACCCGGTGATTCGAACTGGAACGTACCGTTTGTCTCGCCTCGGGCGAAGAGTGCGTAGGTCTTGGCATCATCCAGCGGCAGGGCGTCAATGTCTATTTTGAGACCGTGGCGTTTTTCCACATTCTCCACGGCCGTCTTGATGATGGAGAGGGTTTTCAGTCCCAAAAAGTCCATCTTCAACATGCCGGCAGATTCCACGACGCTGTTGTCAAATTGCGTGAGCAGCAATTCGGAATCTTTTGATTTTGCTACCGGAATGAGCGTGGTGAGGTCTTGTGGCGTGATGATGACCCCACAGGCGTGGATGCCCGTGTTGCGCAGCGAACCTTCCAGCACCATCGCTTGGTTGAGCACTTGGCCATGCAAGTCGGTGCGTTTTTGAATGTCTTTGAGTTCGGGTATTTCGGCAAAAGCTTTCTTGAAGTTTGTACCCGGTCGTTCGGGTACGAGCTTGGCGATGGAGTCTGTTTCGGACAGGGACAATTCCATCACTCGGCCTGCATCGCGAATGGCTGATTTTGGAGCCATGGTGCCGTATGTGATGATCTGAGCCACCTGATTGAAGCCGTATTTTTCAATCACGTATTTGATCACTTTTTCACGTCCTTCATTGTCAAAGTCAATATCAATATCGGGAAGAGACACCCTGTCCGGATTTAGGAATCGCTCAAAAAGGAGGTCGTAAGCGATGGGGTCCACATTGGTAATGCCGATGCAATAAGCCACCACCGATCCGGCAGCAGACCCACGACCCGGCCCGACCACCACGCCCATTTCGCGTGCTTTGGAGGTGAAGTCTTGTACAATGAGGAAGTAGCCCGGATAGCCGGTATTTTTGATTGTTTGTAGCTCAAAATCAATGCGTTCCGTAAGTTCTGGCGTGAGGTTGTCGTAGCGTTTTTTGGCGCCCAAGTAGGTGAGGTGGCGCAGGTAGGTATTTTCGCCGCGCTTGCCACCGTCTGTTTCGTCAAGCGGGTCTTTGAACTCTTCCGGTATGGCGAATTTGGGCAACAGCACGTCGCGTTCCAGTTTGAACGACTCGATTTTGGCCACCAGTTCGCCCACATTCACTATGGCCTCCGGCAAATCGGTGAAGGCCTGCTTCATTTCATCCTGACTCTTGAAATAAAACTGATCATTGGGCATGCCCGGACGGAAGCCGCGTCCGCGCCCAATCGGGGTACTTTGCTTTTCGTTTTCTTTGATACAAATCAGTACATCGTGTGCTTTGGCGTCTTCTGCTTGCAGGTAAAAGAGTTCATTAGCAGCAATGAGTTTAATGTTGTGCTTGCGTGCCAGACCTACCAACACTTGGTTGAGGTGATTTTCTTCGTCGAGCCCGTGCCGGTTGATTTCAATATAGAAATCATCTCCAAACACGTCCTTCCACCACAGCAGCTCTTCCTCGGCTTGGGTTTCGCCCACATTTAGGATGAGGCGGGGAATCTCACTGAATAATCCACCTGAAAGCGCAATCAATCCATCGCTGTATTGTTTGATCAAGTCTTTGTCAATACGCGGGTAGAGGCCATAGAGTCCTTCCGTATAGCCCAATGAACTTAGCTTGGAAAGATTTTCATAGCCCTTTTTGTTTTTGGCCAAAAGCACCTGCTGAAATCGCTTGTCGGGATTGTCTTTGGTGAATTGCGTCTTGGTGCGCTCCTGTGCCACAAAAAATTCGCATCCTACGATGGGTTTGATGCCTGCTTTGTGGGCTGCCCGCACAAATTTGAATGCGCCAAACATATTGCCCAAATCGGTGAGTGCCACGGCGGGCATGTGATAGGTTTTTGCTTTCACTACGATGGCCTCAACGCTGGGGGTGGCTTGCAGAATGGAACACTGCGAGTGCACGTGCAGGTGGCAGAAGCTGCCCTCAATGTCTTCCACGGCTACTTCTTCCGTGCCGATTTTGTGAGAGGCTTTTTCGCGAATCCAGGCAAAGTTGGCTTCTGATAAATCAGGTGCTTCGTATTGGATCGATGCTATTTCCGTACTTTCAAGTGCCGGAATGATGGCGCGCTTGAGTGCTTCGAAGAACACTTTGGCGGTGGCATCTACGTCATAGGCTGCATCGTGCGCATCACCGAATCCCTCACCAAAGAGCTTTTCATACAGTTCGATGAGCTTGGGTGACTTGAGTCTACCGCCGGGACCGCCTGTGAGTTGGCAAAATTCTCTTGTCGCTTCGGCTGTGTCGATGTTGGCGATATCGGCCAGCAGGTTTTCTTGTTCTGTGCGCAGATATTCGGCTCCTAGGATTTTGTTATCAAACTCAATGTTGTGCCCTACTAGCACCTTTGCTCGCTGCACGTCAGCGGTGAATTTGTCCATCACCTCTCGTAGGTTTTCGCCTACTTCCAAAGCTCGGTCTGTGGAAATACCGTGCACTTTTTCGGCATTAAAGGGGATGGTGAATCCTTCCGGTTTTATGATGTGATTGCCACGGGAGATGAGTTTGCCTTGTGTGTCATGTAGTTGCCACGCCAGTTGCACTAATCTGGGCCAATTGTCCAAGTCTTCGACGGGGGCAGTTTTGTTGTGTGGCAGTCCGGTGGTTTCCGTATCGAAGATTAAGTACATGGAGCGATTGACGATTTGGATTAATACGATTGTCGACTTTGAATGTCTCAAAACCTGTCAACAAATTAAATCAAACCGAATGTGAGGGAGAGGGATTGTGGAAAAGTTGTGGCTTACTTGAGGTACCAGTGTTGCTGTTTCAACAATATAGCGCTTACAGTTTTTTCTAACCACAGAGGGCACAGATATCACAGAGGGGTTCGTTCCGAACTTTTGTAGTTGCTACTGTGGACTGTTGACGGAATGTTGTGGACTTTAAAGTCAGGTTAAATACTGACAAAAAAATATAAAATGTATGGATATAAATTGACATATTGTGTACCTTTGTAAGGTTAAATATTGATAAAATGTTCAAGAATAGACTGTTGATGGATCATTTGGAGGGCAAGTTGAAGGCGATAATTCCTTTGAATAGGACGGCTATTCCCCCCATCGGATGGATCAAGACCGTGCGGATGGGGTTGGGGATGTCCTTGCAGCAATTAGGCACCAAGCTTTCAGTAACGCGCCAGAGCGTTCAGGAATTAGAAAAGCGCGAGAGCGATGGATCGATTACCCTTAGATCTCTCCGAGATGCAGCAAATGCCATGGATATGGAGTTGGTCTATGGGTTTGTGCCCAAGGATGGCGATGTGCAATCTATGGTCAACCGAAAGGCGCGCGAGTTGGCCACCAAGATTGTTCAGCGCACTTCGCAAAGTATGCTTTTGGAAGACCAAGCCAATCAAAAGGAGCGATTGGAGAAGGCCATAGACGAGTTGACATATGACCTGAAGCGTGAGCTGCCCAAGGCGCTATGGGATTGACACTTGATTTTGATTCAGGGCAAACGCCACTTGATCCTCAGGAAATTGAGGGGTTGCGTTTGCCCTTTATCACTACACAAGGTGAGTTGAACGAATTGGAACAACTCAATATTGAAGAGGCCATGCGCTGGACGATCCATCGAAATATGAAGCCGGACGTGCTGTTCAGTGAAAAATTTTTGAAAGCACTACACAAGCGCATGTATGGCGATGTGTGGAAATGGGCGGGGGATTTTCGACACACAAATAAAAATATAGGAGTGGGGCATCATGAAGTGCCCGTGCAGCTTCGTTCATTGCTGGACGATGCAATGTATTGGTACGAAAATCACACGTTCGTTCCCGATGAACTGGCCATTCGGTTTAAACATCGACTGGTTTCGATCCACTGTTTTGCCAATGGAAACGGACGGCACAGTCGGTTGATGGCTGATTTGGTTGTAGAGAAATTATACAAGACAGCTCCGTTCACTTGGGGCGCTGCTTCTCTGCAAAAAGCGACCGATGCGCGTGCCAACTACATGGTAGCCTTAAAGGCCGCTGATGCAGGAGCTATCGAGATGTTGGTGGCTTTTGCAAGAAGTTAATTCCGGTTAATACTGCTGGCTTAGTCTGCAATTCGTCGTTTCTTTGTTTCACGAAACTGTCAATTCGCATTTGAGCAAAAAGAAAACCATAACGAGCACTATTCTTTTCCTCGTGATTGCTTGGGCGGGACTATTTTTTATTTGGAATTCAGTGAGTTTGGACGGCTCTGGCCCTACGATGAATCTTGATATTGACTTCAGCAAAATCGGGTCAGTCATTCTCAACAAAATAGCTGATATCGTGCGGCAGTTTATTCAGCCAAGGTAGATCACCGCTCCACCAACCGTCTCGTCAGTCGATTCATATAGTCCACTTTCTCTTCAAAATTCCCTTTCAACCTTTTGCGATAGGCATCAAGATTCTTCACCATTTCATTGATGTCATCAGGGATGATTTCTTCAAATAATTGGCGCAATCGTTTGGCTGTAGTAGGCGATTTGCCATTGGTGGAGATGGCAATTTTCACGTTTCCTTTCGTCACGATTCCGCCCATGTAGAAGTCGCACAAAGGTGGATTGTCTGCCACATTTACCAAAATACCTCGTTTCCGGCAGATCAGGTAAATGAGGTGATTCACAGCTTCGTCATCGGTGGCGGCTATCACCAACTGATACCCTTTTAGATCCTCCGGCTCGAAGGGCTTGGTATGTAGAGTCACCTTTCCGCCCAATGCTATTTCTTGGGTGCCTGAGCGGTAGTAGGTGGCCACCATCGTTACCACGGCATCCGGACTTGACTTCAAGAGAAAGTGCAACTTTTCTTCTGCCACAAATCCACCACCCACAATGAGCACGCGCAGTTCGCTGAGCTTGAGGAAAATGGGGTAGAGGGTATTCTGATCGCTCATGCCGTTTGCAATAGGTTTTCTTGAACAATGGCTTGTAAGCTCACAGCATGTCGCACCACTTCTCCGATCACAATCACTGCCGGATTGCCGATAGACGATTCTTCCATCAGCTGTAGGATGTTTTCCATAGTGCCGATCACCTGTTGCTGATTGTCGCAATAGCCATTTTGAATGACAGCAATGGGTGTCTCGGTTTTGCCTAATTGATTGAAAATGTCCACAATGGCGTCCATCTGACTCACACCCATGAGTATGACCAACGTGGCAGATGTCTGCGCTGCTATTGCAATGTCGCGATTAAGCGAGCGGTCAGATGTGGTGGCAGTGAGTACCCAATAGCTTTTGGCGATCTCGCGCTGCGTTACCGAAATGCCGATACTGGCCGGCACGGCGGTTGCCGAACTGATGCCCGGCACCACCTCACACGGAATGTCGAATCCATTGGTATACTCGATCTCCTCGGCACCTCTGCCAAACACGAACGGATCGCCCCCTTTCAGTCGCACCACATGGCCATGCGCACGGGCTTCCCGCACGATCATTTCATTGATTTCCTCTTGCGAATAGGTCTTCAGTCCTTTCCGCTTGCCCACAAATATTTTCTTGGCTTTGGGCGCATGCTTCAGCAATTCAGTAGCTACCAATGCATCATATAAGATCACGTCGGCTTGCTGCAAGGCGCGCACACCCTTCAAAGTGATCAACTCAGGATCACCCGGGCCGGCACCTACCAGTGTCAATTTGGGTTGTGCATTAGCCATTCACGAGTTCTTTTGTGCGCAAGACATCCACTTGATGGTAGAAGTTCTTGGCTTGTGATAAAAAGCGGGTGGCAAATGCTTCCGACGGTTGGTTTTCATTGATTTGATAGACCAATTCGGCAAATGTGCCATTCAGTTGGATTGCGCCCGTTTGCACATAATGCACGTCAAATTCCTCCACGATAGACGCATGCGTGTTGGTCTTTTGGTTGTCGGCAGCCAAGATCGCTTTGGCGGTATTCACCATGGACGAATAGCTATGATAAATGGAATCTGCCCATTGCCTGGCTTCCAATGTTTCGGCGGCATTGGCCAATTTTTCTTCACTGTCAAACAGCAGCGTGGAGACCAAATCAATGACCACTCCGGCGCATTCGCCCACGCCAATGGCCTGAATATACGCGCGATCATTCCCCCAATCCACAAAATCCTCGTCCGTCAAATTATCCGTGCTCGATAAGTCTTTGAGCAGTTCGTAGAAATAGATTTTTCCCTGCCGATCATAGTAGTTATTGTACTGATCTTCAGCCAATTTATTGGCTTCATAATCATTCAACAACACCCGAAGAGCCTCAGGCCCACGCTTACTCGGCACTTTGATCACCTTGTCGGCAAATCGGCCTTGGCCATTTCCCAAAATGCCACCGCCCAGTAGGATTTGAAGCGCAGGGGCAACTTTATTTCCCGCCTTCACGGACATCCCCTGAAATCCAATCTGAGCCATGTTATGCTGCCCACAGGCATTCATGCAGCCGCTTATTTTGATGGTAATATCTTGGTTTATAGCAAATTGTGGATACTCCCGATACAATACGCTTTCCAGTTCTGCCGCTATGCCCGTGCTGCTGGCTATGCCCAGATTGCACGTGTCAGTACCCGGGCAAGCGGTGATGTCCGTGGTGCTATTGTAGCCCGCTTGCGCCAATCCAATTACCGACAATTGCTGGTAGAAATACGGGACAAGCTCCTCGCGCACGAACGGAATGAGGAAATTTTGCCGGAGCGTAAACCGTACCTCATTGGCGGCATATTCGCGCACCAACTTCGCCAAGTCTCTTGCTTGCGTTGAGCTAAAATCACCCAAGAAAACCTTCACGCCGATGGCCACAAAACCTTCCTGTTTTTGTGTAAGCACATTCGTTGATTTCCATGTCTCGAAAGCGGCTTCATCTGTGATTTTCACTTCAGGAGCAGATTTGTTTGAGGTATTAACCGCCTGTTTGTAGTCAGCCGGATCAATGGGGTAGGAGGGATCTTTGAGCGTAGGCTGCTGTTCGTTCACCAGTTGTAAAAAGGCGTCCAAGCCAATGTCTTTGATCAGAAACTTCAGTCGTGCTTTGTTTCTTCGATCGCGCTCCCCGTGGCGGTCAAATACGCGCAACACCCGCTCGATGGTGGGGATGAGTTGGTCGGTTGGGAGAAAATCATATATCTGATCGGCCTGTGCCGGTTGCGAGCCCAAGCCACCGCCTAGCATCACCTGAAAGCCGAGAATTTCTTGAACGTTTTCAGTCTTTGTTTTGGCAATAAAGCCCATGTCGTGCATGAAGGTGAGCGCATCATCGGCATCACTTCCCGAAAAGGCAATTTTGAACTTGCGCCCCATTTCCTGACAGATCGGGTTGCGAAGGAAATAGCGAAAAACCGCCTCAGCGTAGGGTGTCACATCGAAGGCTTCTTGCGGGTCTATGCCCGCCATCGGACTGGCCGTGACATTGCGCACAGTGTTGCCGCAAGCCTCTCGCAGCGTCACATCGTCTCGCTCCAGTTCGGCCCAAAGCTGCGGCGTACGATCCAAGCTCACATGGTGAATCTGAATATCTTGACGCGTGGTAATGTGCAGCTTACCGTTGGAATATTCGTCCGACACAGCCGCTATTCGCTCCAACTGCTCGCCCGTCACTTTGCCATAGGGCAGCTTGATGCGTATCATCTGCACGCCCTGCTGCCGCTGACCATACACGCCACGCGCCAGTCGCAACGAGCGAAACTTCTCCTCGTCAATTTTCCCCTCGCGAAATAGCCGGATTTTTCGCTCCAAGTCGATGATATCCTTCTCAACGATGGGGTTTTCTAGTTCTGTTCGGAAACTCTGCATGTCTCTCTTGATTTTGGTTTAGCCCAATAGCTGAATGCCGCATTCGCGCGATTGCAGCGCCTTCACCGGGTCGAAATAATGGATGTTTTTGGGGAGGTTTTGCTGCACCAGATAGTCCTCCAGATCCTCGTCTGACCAGTAATAAAACGGACTGATCTTCAGGATGCCATCTTTGCTGTAGCTCAGGATGTCTAGCGAATTGCGGTATTCGGTCTGGCGCACACGGATGTTGGTGTACCAAATCTCCGGCTGGTGCTCGGCCAATGCACGGCGAAACGGCTCCAACTTCACTAGTTCAGTAAATTCAGCATGGCGCGGATCGTCGTAGGTGGGCAGCCCGAGTGTCACATCGATGAAGCCCTTGCTCTGCCGTGGCGTGTAGATGTTGATATTCAGATTCAGGTCGCGGATCAGGTTGGCCGCATGCGTGTACGTGTGGTGGTCATGATAGCCCGTATCGCACCAGATTACATTGATTTTCGGGTCTTTGCGGGCAAATGTGCTCAGCAATATGGCCGAATACACCCCAAAGCTGGTGGTCACGATGCGCCTGTCGGTCAGGTGCTTGGACCACTCGATGATCTCATCGGGTGACTTGTGGCGCAGGAATGCGTTGGCGGATGGCAGGTCTATTTTTATCATGCGTATCAATTACGTATTATTCCTATTAAAGTTATTATTCCTATCAAAATAATAGGAATTACAAACTTAAATTCTACTTTCGGAATAAAAAAATGGAAATAGGAAAAAGGTGAAGGAAGAGTTCGAGCGGACTGGTTGGCTATTTAGGCATGGCACTCGGGCTTTTGTTTCGCTTTTTCTTCACTGAAGGTTACAAAATCACCTCACCTCCTGTGCGCCCAAGCCCACCAGATCAGTAGCGGATGCACAATCACCAGCCGCACCCAGCCTAGCCACGGTGGTGCACACAAGCCGTTTTCCACACATCCACCTAATTGGATAAACCACACGTGTGACGGTACAAAAGCAAGCAACATCAGTATGATGCCATAAGATGCCCATTTACGTGTTTCTTGAAACATGAACCCCACACCAAAGATGATCTCCACTACGCCTGCCACGGCATTGATGGCGCCATGAAACGGCAAATAATTCGGAATCAGTCCGTTGTAAAAAGCCGGATTGGTGAAATGATTGATGCCGGCAAACAGGTAAAAACCCGACTGTATGTATAAGCTGATGCGTCGGATCACAGCCATTTGATGGGTTGAGTTTCGTTAGCTTTTTTCAAGATGACTACAAAGGGAATCCACCAAATAAAGTCGTTGGTGATGAGCGTGTAGAAGAAGCCAAACGGCACTTGACCGCTGAAATAATTGATGAAAAAACCAATGGGGCCTAACAATTTGCCCAGCAAGCCCACCGCCACTATCGGCCAATGCCGCACCGGGTCTTGGGCCGCCCACCAATATCCAATACCATACACGCCTATTACCATGCCCATGCCTTGCCACACCATCGGGTGGTTCATCGGTTCCATGCCCACAAGCGCAAAAAAATGTTGCGGAAACAACACCACCCACGCGCCCCACGCTAGGTTATATACGGCTGCCACACGCAGCACATTTTTCATCCAATTCATCGATTTATTTTTTATGAGGAGACAACACTGACATCACAAACACCAATGTCCACAAAATGGTGCGGGACCAATTTAGCGAAACCAACTCGGCGGCCGATTCGAGGGGATGTATGCCTTGCGCCAATTCGTTGTGCAGCGGCACGGCAAACGCAAAAGTGTGTATCCATACAAGCACCAGCAGGCACAGCGAAAGGGCGTTCGTCCAATGCTTGTGCGCCAGAAAATGATACACGTGCAAGGCCGCTTGTGCCAACATCAGCGGGCCCACGAGTATGGATATAGCATTCGTATAAACCACATGCAACCTAAGCAGGTCTTGAGCGGCAAAATACGTAAAGCCCGGATACACAATCAATTGCGTCATCCAGATGAGCACCACCAGTCCAAAATCAATGATCTTTCGCCACATTGCCGAGCAAAACATCAATTGTCGGTCAATTGGTTTCACCGTTCACAAAAGCATCCACACGAAAAGGATGAGGAGCGCAACCGTCAGGCTATTTGGGCACAGCACGCCCGCCTGCATTCCGCTAGCGCTGCATTTAGTCGGGGCTATTTCACAGGCCTCATGGCTTTTTAGTATCCAAGCATCAGCGCAGCTCCAAGCCGCCGGATGGATGAGGTGGGAATTTTGAATTGACGATTGCGTCCGAGGATAAACCTCCAAGGTTTTTTTGTGCGGCTGTAGAGAAACCTTGGAGGTTTTCTATTGACGACCGCATAGAAGCGGGAAAGCCTGAAAGGCTGACATGATTATAGAAAAATATTGAGTTGAATGTTCCAAACCCCGAAGGGGTGACATGATTACGTATCGGCGAGAAAATTTTCAATGGACGAACGCATTTCAAACGCGCTCGAGCTGAGTTTTTTATACAATAATCTTATTCTTCACCCATTCTTCCATATCTCCAATAAACCTCTCAAAAAGTTCTATATCTGAGTTATAGATGGTATCGATTTTGGTAATGTCAAAGTGAATCCAATTGTTCCAGAGTTTTGATATTATTTCGAATAATTCAGGGCTTTTCTGTTCAAGTAAATTAAGGTGCTCATCATATTGGTTATCAGCATGATCTGCGTATATCGAAATTGAATTACCAATATAAGGATCCAATGAAATCGCCTTGTAACCCAAAAGAAATTTCATTTTTATAGATTTGATGATCTTTATGGTACTCTTTTCTTCTAGGGCATTTCGCAAAAAATCATCAGGCGAATATCCTAGTTGAAGGTATTCAGGGTACATTTTTACATGATCAAAACAGTTAGAAATATGATCACACAATTGCTTTGTGAATATTAATCTTAGTTTTTTATGATTTTTACAAGAAAGATAAATGTGGTTCCTTACAAAGTTAAACCTTCTAAGTTTGATATGTAGGAGTTCATGCGCAATTGATGCATTACTGAAATTGTTCGGGTTATAATAAATTTTTGATGTGTTGTTCTCTGAATATACATAACAATGGTCAATGTTCTTTACTTCGAATGAGATACGAAAATCGTTTCTCAAATCAGATAACAACTGTTTGTTGCTTTCGTTTAGAAGTGTCTCAATATCCAATCTATTTAAACCTTAAACCAGAAAATGTTGGTCGTTGACTTTTCCATGAGCCCAAATCTAGCCCATTCCCCGCTTTTCGCAAGACTGCTAAACATCAAAGCAATCTGTGATCCAGCCCCGATAGCCGCGGCGCGTAGCAAAGCGAATAGCGGGAGTACTGCCCCCAAACCGCCCCACCGTGCCGCTCCTGTGGATAACTTTCGCAGGGGATAGTCCCTTGCACCCGCCATTCATCTATAATTTTACCGCATGGCAGAATTCGATCAGGTGGTCAAGGATATTCAGTCGGGCAAGTTTGCGCCCGTGTATTTCTTGCAGGGTGAGGAGCCGTTTTTTATTGACAACATACTGGGGCACATCGAGAAGCGGGCGCTGGACGATACGCAGAAGAGTTTTAACCAATATGTGCTCTACGGCAAAGACACGTCGTTTGAGCAAGTGATCTCTACGGCGCGCAAATACCCCATGATGGGAGAGCGGCAAGTGGTGATCGTGAAGGAGGCGCAGGAGATGAAGGGCTGGCTGAAGGAGGAAGACCAAAAGCTGCTGGCCAATTACTTGGCCAATCCGCTACCGAGCACCATTCTGGCGTTTGGCTACAAATACAAAACCCTCGACAAGCGCACGAAGATCGGCAAGACCATCGACAAGCAGGCGGTGACGATCTTGAGCAAAAAACTCTACGACAATCAGGTGGCGCCTTGGATCAAGAGCTACGCCAAAGCAGCCGAGGTGAACATTACAGATGGGGCATGCATGCTGATGTCGGAGAACATCGGCAACAACCTAGAGCGCATCGCCAACGAGATAGAGAAGCTGCTGATCAATGTGGGGCCGGACAGGAAGATCGATGAGAACTTGGTGCATCGGTTTGTGGGCATCAGCAAGGAATACAATGTGTTTGAGTTGCAAAAGGCCATCGGGTCAGGCGATCACCGCAAGGCCATGAAGATTGTGAACTACTTTGCGGACAATCCGAAGAACAATCCGCTGGTGCTGGTGCTTTTCAATCTGTATGCGTATTTCTCCAAGATGGTGCTACTCTGGGAGGCGGGCACCAAAGACGAGAACCAACTGGCGCGGATCATGGGGGTGAATCCTTTCTTTGTGAAGGACTATATGGCTGCTGCGCGCATCTACAACATGCCGCGGGTGCTGCGCAACTTGGAGTACATCTATCAGGCGGATTTGCAGGGAAAGGGCATACGCTCCATCAATATGAAAGAAAAGGAAGTACTGACAGAGTTGATTTTTAAGTTGATGAATTAACACACCATTTTATGATTGTCATCGTTCAACACTCAAACTGATTTGCACACGTGAGAAACTTATTGTTTGTCTTTTCGATACTGGCCGTGACGGGGATTTGTGCGCAGAGTTACGTGCCCAATCAGCACCCCGACTTCTATTACAATCAGGCCATTTCCCATTACCAAACCGGCGACTACACAGTGGCTAAGCACCTGCTGGACGAATACCTGCTGACCAACGAGACGCCTGAGGGGCTGTATTACCGCGCCATGTCGGCCATCAAGAGCGAGCAGAAGTCGGGCGAGCATTATGTCAACTCGTTTCTGAAGGAGTATCCGCTGCATCCGTTGGCACACAAGGCGCAGTTTGAGCTAGCGCACCATTATTTCAAACAAGAAAAATACCCCGAAACCGTGCTGGCCTACGGCGCGATGGATGCCGGAGCTTTGGACAAAAAACAACGGGAGCAGGCCTATTTCGAAAAGGGCTATTCATTCCTGCAGATGGGCGTGAAGGATCAGGCGGCTGAATCGTTCAGAAGCGCACGAGAGGACAAAGGCGAGTATCAATATGCTTCGGCGTATTATCTGGGCACACTCACCGAAGGGGTAGAAGCGCAGCAGTTATTTGAAGAAGCATCGGCATCTGACGAGTGGAAAATGCGTTCGGCGGTGTATTTGTCGCAATTGTACCTGAATGCCGGTGAATACGAAAAACTGCAAAAGTGGAATGAGCCCTTGCTCACCCAAGAAAAGACCAATGACAATTACGACCTGCACATCTACACAGCAGAGGCGTATTACCGTCAGAAAAGTTACCGACCGGCTGTGCGGTTTTTCAGTGCCGGTATAGCCCTAGGAGCGCGCAAACCGGATGCCGAGACGCTCTTCAAATTGGGGCATTCGTATTATGAAATCGGCGAGAAGCAAAAGGCCATCGATCAATTGAAACTGTCAGGGCTGAATGAAACCGCCACAGGACAGGCCAGTGCTTTCCAACTCGGCCGCATTTACACGGAAATGGGGCAATTCTCCAGCGCTCTCCATGCCTACGAAATAGCCGGAAGCAGCGACCATGACAAGGCGATCAAAGAAGAGGCGCAATTCTTGGCTGCCAAAGTGAGCGTGAAAATGGAGCAATACGGTCAGGCCATTAGTAAACTGGAGGCATTCATCAAGGACTATCCGCAAAGCGCCCGCATGAGCGAAGCGAACGAACTGCTCTCCACCGCATATCTGAACACGTCCAATTACGATTTGGTGATTTCCCACTTCGAGCGCAGCACGGTGAAAAGCGAGCAGTTGAAAAAGAACTACCAAAAGGTGACCTTGATCAAAGGGATGCAACTTTTCTCCGACCGACAGGTGCAGGCGGCCATCGGACTGCTGACCAAGAGTGTGAATACGCCCGTGTCCACGGCACTGCAAGTAGACGGTTATTATTGGTTGGGTGAATGTTACTTTACCATAGGTGATGCAGCGCAAGCCCGTACGGCCTATCAACGCGCCAAGTCTTTGGATGGATCACATTCGCTGAGCGATTACGGATTGGGTTATTTGGCCTACAATGAGAAGCAATATGCCGATGCGAAGGCATCCTTTCAAACATTCTTAAGAAAAGACAAAACGAGTACTTTCCGATCAGATGCGGCCATGCGTTCTGCCGATTGTGACTATGCCTTGAAGAATTACGATGCGGCGCTTGGCGTCTACAATGCACTTATTGGCTCGGGCGTGGCGCAGGATTACTTGCATTTTCAGATCGGGTTGATCCACCAGTTGAATGGTCGCACCGATCAGGCCGTGGCTGCCTACCGAAAGGTGGTAGTGATGCCAAAATCTACCTTGCGAGACAATGCGCTGTTCCAGATCGGGCAGTCGTATTTTGAGGTGGCCAATTTTGATGAAGCCAAGGTGGCGTTTACCAGTTACATGGATCAGTTTCCGAATGAACCCACGGCGGTGATTGCGATAGCGAAGCGAGCGCAAGCGCATTTCAATCAGGGGAATTTGGCTGCAGCCAAGGCGGATTATCTATATGTGCTCGACAATCACATAGCTCATCCGGTAGCCCAAGATGCCCTATTGGGCATTCAGGAGTTACAGAAGCAAGGGGAAAACGTCAATTTTGATAAATACATGGCGGCTTACCGAGCGGCACATCCTGACGACTCGAGCATTGAAACAATTGAATTCGAACAAGCGAAAAATCTCTATTTCGCACAGAATTATCAAGGTGCCATAGAAAAGTTGGAAGTGCTTTTATCAAAGAATAAGCAAAGCCCTTTCAAAGAAGACATGATCTATTATTTGGGCGATTCGTACCAGCGAGTGGGTAACAACACAGCCGCCAATCAATATTTTGAACAAGTTGTGGCATTGCCTGCATCCATGTATTACAACCGCGTGTTGGAAAAGCGCGGACGGCTCTTGCTGGAGACAGGGCAAGGGACAAAAGCCGTAGAGAACTACACATTGCTCATCCAAAGCAGCAAGAGTCGAAAGGAAACATATCTTGGCACAGAGGGACTCATGAAAGCATATTACGAGTTGAATCAGCCTGATAAAACCATAGAACAAGCTCGAAGCATTTTGGCTGCCGAGTGGAAGCCTTCCAATGCCGAGAATCAAGCGTATTTATTCATTGGCAAGTCACTCGTGCTTAAGCAAGATGATGCCAATGCCATTGACGAATTTTTGAAAGTGATAAATGGAAGCACGGACGAGTTGGCCGCCGAAGCAAAATATCGAATTGGGGAAATTCAATTCAAAAAAGGCCAACATCAGCAGTCTTTGGAAACACTCTTTCAACTGAATGCCACCTATGGAGCATACCAGCAATGGATAGGGCCTTCGTTTCTTCTGATAGCAGATAACTATATAAAAATGAACGAGTTACTGCAAGCAAAAGCCACGTTGAATTCACTGGTGACCAATTTCAAGGACGAGAAAATAAAGTCGGAGGCACGCGCCAAACTGGCCGACATTGATCGAATGCAGCAACAGCAAGTAGCAAAGGATACGTTGAGATGAGAAGAGCATTTTTAGTTTTAGCAGGAATCATGGCAGGAGCGTACCTCCATGCGCAAGTAGGTGAGGTGACCACCGAGGAGATCATTATTGAGAAAGACAAAGAAATAGTGCTGCCCAAAGCAGACAAGCTCTATTCACCCGTGATCACGCCCGATGTGATCCGCGACTCGGTTCGTTTAAAATTCAATCTTACCAGTCCTCGTTTTAATATCGGCCCGTACTTACCAACCATCAGTCCGTTTGCTTATCGTGTGCCCTCGGATCTGTTGCCCTATCAAAATTTTGTTAAGGCAGGTTGGGGTAATTACGGGTCTCCCTTGCTCTCAGCGTATGTCGGGCAGGAATTGCAGCAATTGACTTGGGGGGCGTGGGTGTATCATGAGAGTTTTGCAAAGGGGGCCGTAAGGGAGCGCCAAAGTGGTTCATCCACCACCATGTTGGATTTGTTTGGTACCATGCAATCGAACCGATGGGCCTTTACGCCTACATTGGGCTGGCAGACGGACGGCTATAGGTATTACGGTTATGCCAATGGCGATCCACGCACATCTACAGATAAAACCACACTCAATCGCATCCGCTTAGGTGCCTCTATGGAAGAAATCTATGCTAATAATTTGACGCTGAAGGTGAACCCCACATTGACACAAACCAATCAAAATGTGCCGGGTGACTTACCTTTCAGCACAGAGAGCTACTTTGACTTCAGCACGCAAGCGGGTTTCCAGATTGATTCCACCTTTTCAGTAGGAGCGATGGTGCAGATGGGCGTCATTGGGTTTAACAGTCCGCAAAAAGTGAATCGAAATTTTATGCGCCTCAACCCGTGGGTCGGATTCAAAAAAGATAATTTGTACGTGCGAGCCGGTTTTGAAATCGCCACCACGAATGACACCATCGTATCGGGAGCCAGCAGTTACTTCTATCCTGATTTGTCCGCTGAGTGGTCCGGTTTACCGGGTTGGACAGTCTATGCCGGGCTGAAAGGCGAATTGCGTCCGGTAACATTCAGCAGCTTGAGTTATCAGAATTATTTTTTGGATGATTCCCTCACCATGGCACACGAAAATATGAAGACAGCTTTTACCGGTGGTATTCGAGGAGCCATTATGTCAAAGCTTTTTCTCAACACAGGCATTCGACTCTCAGGTGTGCAGAATATGTCCTTTTTTGTGCCTTCGGCGAATGACAGTGCGCGCTTCTCTGTGCTGATAGACACGAAGACCGTGACAATCTTCAATTGGTACGCAGGGCTGAACTGGCAACCTGCCGCAGACACGCACATCGGGCTGAATGTGGATGTGTTCAGTTATGGCATGGGTGATCTTGACGAGGCGTGGCATAAACCCGGCTTAAAGGTGGCTTTGGATTGGTTTCAGCGCTACACCGATCGGATCACCACGCAAGCCACTTTCACCACTTTGGGCGGCATTACGGCACCTGATCCTGTGACAGAGTTTCCACAAAAACTAGATCCGATTGCCGATTTGAGCATACAAGGAAATTATCAGATAAATGAGCGGGTGGAGGGATTTATTCAGTTGCAGAATGTGTTCAGTCAGGAATATGCGCGCTTTCTAAACTATCCAAATCGTGGATTCCAGTTCCGAATTGGCGGTGTATACCGTTTTTAGAAAAATGCCATTCTTTTAAGAACTACCAAGAAAAAATGATGCAGTTTTTAAGTTTTGTTTATCTTGGTTCATCTAAAAATTAACCTTAATGGCCGAAGAGAATAAGAATCAAGACCCAGAGGAACGAAAAAAATCATCGGGAAGCGACGATGATTTTGGTTTACCCGATTTTGAATTCGAAGCATTAGACGATGATGATGATGATCCTTCGTCGATAGAAGCGCCCAAAGCAGCGGCAAAATCTACCCCTGAACCTGCTCCTCAAAAACCCGCCTCGGATGATGTCCCAAGTTTGGATGCTGATGATCTAGAAGGCCTGGATTTGGAGGATTTAGGCGATTTGGACTTGTCTGATGTCGGCGATTTGGGTGATCTAAATCTCGATGATCTGGACTTAAATGATCTGGACTTGGGTGATTTGGATAAAGATCTGAATGATTTCAAAGAAACCGATTCTTCCGCAAAGTCGGCTCCAGTGGCCAAAAGTGCAGAGAAGATCGAGGATATTTTTGATAAGCCAAAGAAATCCACGCCTGAGCCCGGAAAGCCTGCCAGCGACGATTTTGTAGACGATGGATTGTTCTTCGAGGAGGAATCTTTCGATGAATTCGACTTGGGTGGAGGGTCCGGAAGTGATACCAATATGTTCGCCGACAAGGGAGCCGGCGGATCAGATGATTTTGATTCAGATATCTTCGGAAGTGGCTCTTCTGAGCCTGAAATGGATATCAGCTTTGGGGATGAAAATGAAGCCGAACCAGTACCATTTGCCAAGCGACCAGTGGAATCGGTCTACCATGTAGACGATGAAGAGGAAGAAGAGGTGACGAAGGAAGAAATTCAGGCAGCCAAAGGCAAATTCATTCGCATAGTTGTTTTCGGAATTATCTTGTTTAGTTCGTTAGGTTTCGGCTTCTTGTATTGGAACGGCACCTTTACAAGAGGTGCAGCAGTCTCCGAAAAAGCGGAGAAGGAGAGCGAATCTGAGCCAATAGCCGCCAATGACGATGGTAAGAAGGAAGATGAAGTGAAGGTGCCGGCTGTTAGCGAATCAACTCCTGATGAGCCTGCTAAAACGGAAGAAAAACCCACAGAGGTAAAAACAGAACCAAAGAAAGAAGAGCCAAAGCCGGCGGTGAAGAAAGAGGAACCTAAACCTGTAGTTAAAAAAGAGGAGCCCAAAAAGGAGACTCCCCCAACGCAAACCAAAACGACTACAACAACCCCTAAGACCACCACGACTCAGCAGACTACTACCAAGCCGATCAAGCCTATTCGTTCCAATCCGACAGGTCAGATTGAGACTTTGTCAGCCAAGACCGGTCAGCGGCACTTGATTGTAGCAAGCTTCTTGAGCAGCGATGCAGCTATTGAGCATGCCAAAACTTTGGCTGTGAATGGTGCGAAACCCGTGATCATTCCTCCATTTGATGGTGCTCCTAATTATAGAGTATCTATAGTAGCATACAAGACGCTAAATGAGGCGCTTCAAAACCTAGAGGCTTACCGTCAGCAATATGGAAACGGCGTATGGGTGCTTAGGTACTGAGCCGTAGTTATGGAATACTTTGACCCACACAAGAAAAAACTTGTGTGGGTTTTTTGTTGAGTGTACTTTCGTTTCAGCTAACACTAATCGGCTCATTCAACCGTTTAACACTTAAAGTCAAAAATTCCATATGATTAATGCAATTATTCAAGATCCAACCGTGCCATTAGAAGGCGTAGAAACGGCGGCTGACTCCATATCCATGCTCGACTTATTGATTAATGGCGGCATTTGGATGATTCCTATCGTGCTACTTTGGGTGGTTGCCATCTATGTTTTTATTGAGCGTGTGATGACCATTCGAAAGGCATCCAACACACCGGATGATTTTAAGGATCGCATCAGACAGTTAGTGATCAACGGGGACATCCAGGGGGCTAGGCTCTGGTGCGTGCAGACGGATACGCCCGCGGCACGTATGATTGAAAAAGGCATCTCAAAAATCGGTACCTCGCTTAAGAACATTGAAGTGAGCATTGAGAATTTGGGTAAAATCGAGCTTTACAAATTGGAGAAAAATCTAGGATTGCTGGCGACCATAGCAGGTGCCGCACCCATGATTGGTTTTTTGGGTACTGTCACGGGGATGATTCAGGCTTTTATGGCCGTGGCACAGGAGGAAGGAGCCGTCAGTCCGAAACTGCTTTCTGGAGGTATTTATGAGGCATTGATCACTACGGCCGCCGGCTTGATTGTGGGCATCTTGGCCTATTTGGGATACAATTACCTCGTAGCACGTGTTTCTAAAGTGGTGCACACTATGGAGTACAATGCCATCGAATTTGTTGAATTGCTGCAAGAGCCACAAAAGAAATAACCATGAATCTGAAGCCAAAGAATAAAGTCGATGCTTCGTTCAGCATGTCCGGGATGACAGACATCATCTTCTTGCTCTTATTGTTTTTCATTCTGTCCAACTCTTTCATCACGCCATCCGGGCTGCCCGTGAACTTGCCCGCATCCAAGAGCGCAGACATTGTTTTACAAAAAGTCAGCGTGACCATTACCAAAGACCTGAAGTATTACGTAAACGAACAATTGGTAACTATTGGGCAGTTGGAGGGTGTGCTGCGCAGCGCGCTGACAGAAAAGCAGGGAGTTGTCGTGCTGCATTGTGACGAAGGTGTGCCGGTAAAGCATATGGTAAAGGTGGCTGGAATTGCCACAGCATTGGAAGCACGTGTGTCCATAGCTACTAAACCAGAACAATAAGTATCATGGAAGGTCCGGAGGAAGAAAAGAAAAGAAAAAGAAAAGCGCTGATCACGACCATCAGTATCCAGGTGGTGATGTTGCTGATATTCTATTTTTTGGTGGCATGGAGAGAGCCTAATCCGCCTAATCCGGAGTTTGGTATTGAATTAAATTTCGGATTGAATGATACCGGTTCAGGAAGGGAGCCCGTACAAAGTACTACCCAAGCCGAAACAACCGAGACGGAAACGACTGAAAGCTCAGATACTGACAATAACGATGCTCAAGACGCCAATGAGCAAAAGACACCTGTGGAACCGGTAAAAAATCCGAATGCTGATGTGGCAGAAGAAAAGGCAGTAACCTCAAAACCCAAGCAAACCCAATCTACTACCCAAAAACCGACTGAAAATTCTAATACCTCGCAGGGCGAAACAGGTGACAAGGGAGATCAAGGGAAACCGGAGGGAGATGATAAGGGATTGTACACTGGTGATAAGGGTGGAGGCGACAATGGATCGAGTTTGCAATTGGCCGGATGGGTGTGGGATGAGGCACCCAAGCCAAATGATACCTCCGAAGAAGCCGGCAAAATTGTCTTCGAAATAGTGGTTGATGCTGAGGGATACTTGACTAGTTACAAGGTTATCACAAGCACTGTCTCGCAGGCGGTTTTACAGAAATATTCTGCCGCTGTTCAGCAGCTGACTTTTTCTAAGACCTCTTCCTATAAACCAGCGGAATCATCTAAGGGCACCATTACCTTCATTATTAGGGCGAATTGATATGCTCACCTTTCAGGAAGCCTTGGACTACCTCTACGCGCGGTTGCCCATGTATCAACGGGTGGGAAAAATTGCCTATAAAAAGGATTTGGATAACACCATTGCGCTGCTGAGGGGCGTTGGCAATCCGGAGAACCATTTCAAGTCCATTCATATAGCGGGCACTAACGGCAAAGGCACTTCTGCCCATGCCCTAGCGGCCATTTTTCAGTTGGCCGGATATAAAACAGGGCTTTATACTTCACCTCACTTAATCAAGTTTACGGAGCGCATAAAAATCAACGGAAAAGAGGTTAGTGAGGCGTTTGTTGCCGAATTTGTGCAGAGGTATCAGCCTCTTTTGGATGAAGTATCTCCTTCCTTTTTCGAATGCACGGTGGCCATGGCCTTCTCTTATTTCGCTCAAGAGGAAGTGGATATTGCCATTATTGAAACAGGTCTTGGGGGAAGACTGGACAGTACCAATGTCATCCGACCGGAAGTTTCGCTTATCACTAACATTGGATTTGACCATACAGATTTGCTCGGAGATACCATTGAAAAAATAGCCTATGAGAAGGCAGGGATCATAAAAACAGGCATTCCGGTAGTCATCGGGATAGATATGGTGGATGAAGCCGTAACTGTCATGAAAAGTACTGCCGAAAGAGTAGGAGCACCACTGTTTCATGCCTCCGAGCGTATTTCAACTAAACATCCAAATTGGCCGCCGTATTTTGCCAATAATGTACCGGGTGTCAAGTTGGTGATTGACCTGATGCGAAAAAGTGGTTGGCAGGTATCTGATGAAGCGGTAATTAAGGGTTTGGAAAATTTTGCCTCGCTGACGGAGTTAAAGGGGAGGTATCAAAGGTTGCAGCAGCAGCCGGAAGTCATCGCCGATGTGAGTCATAATCCGGATGGCTTGCGCGCCCTCATCAGTCATGTAAAGGCTCTAGGCCACAAGCAACTTCACATTGTTTTCGGCACAGTGCAAGATAAAGACTTGAAGCCCGTTTTTGCCGAGCTCCCATCAAACGCAACCTACTACTGGACCCAGTCGCACGTGCCTCGCCGCTTGCCCGTGCAGGATTTGCGACAGCAGGCTGTGGTTCATGGATTGAAAGGTGACACTTTTGAAACAGTGAATGACGCAAAAAGGGCAGCCCTTGCGGTGGCTGCCCCTGATGATTTGATCGTGATCACCGGCAGTACGTTCGTAGTTGCCGAATTGACGGATCTTTAGTTGATATTCAAGTGATGAATATGATCGTCAATCAAGTCGATTTGCTTGGTGATGTGCTTTACATACTTCGCTAATTCTGTTTCCAGCACGTACACTTCCGCATCTTTGTCTTCACCCGTTTTCTTGGCATTTTTTTCTATTTCGCTTCTCGCCTTGCATTCTTCATTAAGAAAAACGAGGAAACTTTTCATACTGTACTCAGTCTGTACTTTTTCAATATCCTTGAGCGTCTTCTTTATCTCATCACTCGCATTGCCATACTTGGCCTTTTTTGAGATCATGTCATACAGCACAGAGTCATAATGATGGATGCCCTTTAGCGTGGCAATTACATCGTTTCGATAAGCAGCCGAGGTACAGAATTGGGACAAACCTGCATAGGTTGACATTTTTTCCGCTTCAGCATCCCATTTTTGGGTAAGCTCGTCCATTTTGGCTGTCACAGATTGTCCATGTGCCATCGTTAGCCAACCATAGGTCAGCACAAGTAAGGTGATTTTTTTCATAGTCATTAATATTCAAAAATAAGAAAGCGTGAGGGTCGGGTGGTATACCCAAAATTCAGTTTAAGGATTTTTTAGCACCGTAAATATCGGATGTACGTACTAATTACACTGATACAGACGGTTATTTTTGCGCCAAAAAAAGTGGCTCGACCAAGTAAACTCGCCCGATATGCGGCAAATGCAGTAAGCGATAATGTAATTGATCCATCAAAAGAGGTGTATGGCGTGATCAAAGGCAGGTGGAATGAATTGTTTTTCAAAAATGATCAGCCCATCACCGTAGAACTCGCCTGTGGGCGGGGCGAATACACCATTGGCTTGGCTGCAGCCTTTCCCGGCAGGAATTACATTGGAGTTGATCTGAAAGGAGACCGGGTATTTGTAGGCAGCCAGCAGGCACAGGCCAAAGGATTAACAAATGTGGCTTTTGTTCGGTCGCGCATCGAACTCCTTCCTACCTTATTTGCGCCCGGTGAAATCAATGAAATTTGGTTGACTTTTCCTGATCCTCGACCGAAGGATCGAGATGAAAAGCATCGATTGGTTAACGCAAAGTACTTGACGATTTATCAGTCTGTCTTGCATTCTGATGGCTGGTTTAGATTCAAAACAGATAACACGCAGCTGTTTGACTATGGCCTTGAGTGTCTGAAAGTATTCGCTATTAAAAACCTCGAGTTTACGCATGACCTGTATCATTCTCCATTACTGGCAGAACACCACGGGTTGAAAACCAAGTATGAGAAAATCTGGACAGAGAAGGGAGAGACCATTAAATACCTTAAATTTCAGTTTGAAAAGTAGACCTTAGTGCAATCAATATGAAACAAATAATCAAATCCGGGATAATGGTGATGTTGGCCATGCTAATATTCGCTTGCTCCGAGGCGCAAGAAAAAAAGGAAGGTGTATCTATAATCTCTTCCGATGAGCTAACAAAGCTGCAATCCTCCGGAGTAAAGGTGGTGGACGTACGTACGCTAGGGGAGGTGCAGCAAGGCAAAATTCCCGGGGCTATTCATTTGGAGATTTCTGCTGACTTAGCCACTAAAATGGCTTCCTTCGACAAGGAGCAGCCCGTGATCTTGTACTGCCAAGCGGGTGGCCGCAGTGCCAAGGCGGCTGAGCAATTGAAAAGTGCCGGTTTCAAAACCATCTATAATTACGCCGGAGGAATGGCCGACTGGCGAAGCAAGGGAAACAACGTGGAATAACACGTTTTTTCCGGTTACGAAAAACAAAACGAATGGAATTGGGGTTGAGAGTTTAGGAATATTCCGAAGAATGGCTAAATTCATCTCATGACCGTCAATCAACAAACCCAAACTCAGCCTACTCCGCTTCCCCAGCAGGAGAGTTCCTCTGATACCATCATCACCGTGGTGGGTATTTTTTTAGTGATGATTCTTATATGGGTCACCATCAAGGGGCGATTGCGAGACTGGTTTATTCGTGATCGATGAGATGCCCGACCGGTAAGACTGCATTTCCCTCGGAGGCATTGGCCTTGGAGGCACTTATTCAGCATCACATTCGCCATCAGCATCGGTTTGGGGCAGGACCGTTAGATGTGTACCAATGTCCGGACTGCTCCGAGTGGCATTTCACTTCCCGTCCACCCATGAATGCCTGCTTATTAGATCCGGCTGTTCAGGCGCGCATAAAAGCGGAAGGACGCGCGATGGAGTGGGAGGATAAGTTGAAGTAATCTGCACTAAATAAGGGTTTTTCGTCGTTGGATAGTTTGAGAATCAAACGGTGACGAAGATGAAAATTGTGAAACAAAAAACCTCTGAAGCGCGCGAAGGACTAGGTCTTTTTCTGCTAAAACTTATCCATAAATATTTCGGAATCAAAAAACCCTGGGAAGCGTAAGCTTCCTTTTTTTTCCTCATTTGCTTTCGTTCGGATTGCCCAAATCAATCATACCCCAAAATCCTTAACATCGAATCGCTCGTTTGCTCCTCGGCAAAGAGCTCTGAGGTAATGTTGCCGGCTTTGTCTTTTTTGATCAAAATATGCTTGGGTGCCGGAATAAGGCAATGCTGAATGCCTCCGTATCCGCCAAGGGATTCTTGGTAAGCGCCATTGTGGAAAAATCCGAAGAACAACTTTTGATCCTCGTCTTTCATGGGAAGGAATACCTCTGTCAAATGGGCTTCAGAATCATAATAATCCATGCTGTCGCACGTGAGTCCCCCGATGTTCACCTTGTGAAACTGGTTGTTCCAAAGGTTGATCGGCAGCAAAATGAATTTTTCATTCATGCCCCAGACATCCGGCATGTGCGTGATGAATGACCCATCCATCATATACCAAAGCTCCTTGTCGTTCTGGAGTTTTTCGTCCAATACGGAGTAGATCGTAGCGCCGCTTTCGCCTACCGTGAAGCTGCCAAACTCTGTGAAGATATTCGGCACAGGCACGTGATTTTTCTTGCAAATCCACTGCACGTTTTCCACTATTTGTTCCGCCATGTACTCATAGTCATACTCAAATGCCAACGAGTTTTTAATCGGGAAACCGCCACCAATATCAATCGTGTCTAGCGTAGGGCATATCTTTTTGAGCTTGCAATACATGTAGACAAAGCGGCTCAATTCGCTCCAATAATAGGCCGTGTCTTTGATGCCCGTGTTGATGAAGTAGTGCAACATCTTCAGGCTCGCTTTCGGATTATCTTTGATTCGCTCCTTGTACAGATCCACCACATCGTCATACCGAATGCCCAACCGCGAGGTATAGAATGCGAAATTCGGCTCTTCATCAGCCGCTAAGCGGATGGCCAATTGGTAATTGCCTTTTACATGTGCTTCGTAGTAGTCGAGTTCGTTCAAGTTGTCTAGCACCGGCAAGCAATTTTTGAAGCCGTCATTGATCAGCTCCGAAACGTGCTTGAGGTATAGGGGGCGCTTGAAGCCATTGCAAATGATGTAGTGCTCTTTCGTGAGTTTTTTGTTTTTATACAAACTGCGCACGATCGGAATGTCAAAGGCGGAGGATGTTTCCACATGTGCGCCGTTCGCCAGTGCCTCTTCCATGACGAAGCGGAAATGCGACGACTTGGTGCAATAGGCGTAGGTGTAGGAGCCCTCGTATTGATGTTTTTTTATCGCCTTGTTGAAAATTTCATTCGCATACTGAATGTTTTGGGCGATTTTCGGCTGGTAGGTAAGACGCAGAGGAGTCCCGTACTTGTCTATTATGTCCATCAAATTCACCCCGTGAAAGTGAAGTTGATTGTTCTTTACTGTGAACTCTTTTGTGGGAAAATCAAAGGTTTGATCTATTAGGTCTGCGTAGGTCTTCATTAATTGGGTAAAAGCGAGTGCAATTATCCCTTAAAAAATGAAATATTGAAAGCATTTGGGAACTCATTTTAGAACTCATTTCAATAAGGTTACTTTTGCGCGAATCCAAAGACAACATGATCCCCATTAAAATCCTTGATGAGACCGCTCCGTTGGAGGCTGTCGTGCTGGGCACAGCTGTCAGTTTGGGTGACGTGCCAGCGGAAGAGGATACCTATGATCCCAAGTCACTGGAACATGTACGTGCAGGCACTTATCCACAAGAAACGGATCTGATTGCAGAGATGGACGAAGTGGCCAATGTGCTGAAAAAATATGGCGTAGAGGTGTTTCGGCCGGAAATTATCCATGACTACAACCAGGTTTTTTCTCGAGACATAGCACTGGTCATTGATGATGTGCTGGTGGTACCCGAAATCACCGTGGAACGCGAGGATGAAGTGGACGGCATTCAGTTTTTGATAGATGAGATCAGGCATGTGGTGGAGCCGAAGAGTCATGAGCGCATGGAAGGGGGCGATGTGATCGTGTGGAAGGGAAATCTGTTTGTGGGGTATTCAAGCAACGCCGATTTTTCACAATACAAAGTGACCCGCACCAATGAAGCCGGCGTGGCTTTTTTGAAAGAACACTTCAGTAATTGGCAGGTGCATGCTTTTGAACTAAAAAAATCGGACGAGGATCCAAGAGAGAATGCGCTCCATCTGGATTGTTGTTTTCAGCCGGTTGGGCACGACAAAGCAGTGATTTACCCCGGAGGATTCAAGCACGAGAAGGATGCGCGTTTTCTGATCGATTTTTTTGGGAAGGAAAATGTCTTTGAAATCACGCGAGAGGAAATGTACGAGATGAACTCCAATTTCTTCTCCATCCGTCCGTCGGTGGTGATTTCGGACAGTAGTTTTCACCGGCTCAATGCGCAGTTTGAATCCTGGGGTATCACCGTGGAGAAAGTAAAATACCGAGAAGTGGGCAAGATGGGTGGCTTGCTGCGATGCACCACCATGCCTTTAAGAAGAAAATATGAGTAAGCAAATCACAGATACCATCCTGATGATCCGGCCGGTGGCATTTCGGATGAATGAACAAACGGCTGTAAACAATTATTACCAAAAGTCATCAGACCAAACTCCGGCTGAAATTCAAGCGGAAGCTATTCAGCAGTTTGATCGGTTTGTAGATGTGCTTCGTGTCAAAGGCATTCAGGTCATTGTGGTGAACGATACGCCAAAGCCCGAGACACCTGATTCGATATTTCCAAATAATTGGGTTTCCTTCCACACTGACGGATCGGTGTATCTCTACCCGATGTTTGCGGAAAACCGCCGACAAGAGCGCCGAATGGATATCTTGGACGAACTGGAAGCGGATTTCAACATTGAGAACATAAAGGATTTTACCGCTTGGGAATCGAAGCAGGGCTTCCTAGAGGGTACGGGCAGTTTGATTTTGGATCGGCCCAATGCACTCGCCTATGCGGCTATTTCCGAAAGAACCATGGAAGCGCCCTTGAAGGAGTTTTGTGAAAAGACAGGCTTCAAAGCGGTGACTTTTCGTGCAAATCAAACGGTGGACGGTAAGCGTTTGCCTATCTACCACACCAATGTAATGATGTGCCTCGGAGAAGGGTTTGCAGTGGTCTGTATGGAAAGTATAGATGACGTGACTGAGCGTCAAATGCTCGCAGATGTGCTAAATCAAACAGGCAAAGAACTAATCGAAATCACGGAACATCAAAAGGAGCACTTCGCAGGAAATATGCTCCAAGTGCAGTCCACCTCCGGACAAAAAATGGTGGTGATGTCTGCTGACGCATTTCATAGTTTGACAGATGACCAAAAGAGCCGCCTAGCCAAGCATGGTGAGCTCGTCTACAGTGACATTTCTACAATCGAGATGTTAGGGGGCGGAAGCGCCCGCTGCATGATGGCCGAGGTATTTTTGCCAAAGAAGGGAAAGTAAACAATGATTGAATCAACTATTCTGAAGACCATTTCATCGGCTTTTTCATCGCTTTTTCAGGCGTCTGTGCCCGCAGACACGCTCGCTTTGCAGTCCACACGCAAAGAATTTGCGGGTACGTACACGTTCGTGCTTTTCCCTTTTCTGAAGCTCACGGGCAAGAACCCTGAAGAATCAGGTCAACTCATTGGTCGGTTTGTGCAGGAGCATTTACAGGAAGTGCGTGGGTTCAATATAGTCAAAGGCTTCTTGAATTTTGAAATTGCGGACAGCTACTGGTTGGCTGCTTTGCAGCAGATGCGTAGTACTCAAGCGTTCGGCACGTATCCGACCAATGGACAAAAAGTGATGGTTGAATTTTCATCGCCCAACACGAACAAGCCACTCCACTTGGGACATTTGCGCAACAATTTTTTGGGTGATTCATTGGCGCGCATTTTAGTGGCTAGCGGATACGAGGTGCATCGTGTCAACTTGGTGAATGACCGTGGTATTCACATTTGCAAATCCATGATCGCCTATCAACTTTTTGGTGCCGGTGAAACACCCGACACCACCGGAGTAAAAGGGGACAAGTTTGTAGGCAATTACTACGTAAGATTTGACCAGGAATACAAAAAGGAGATAGCCGCATTGGTAGCCTCCGGCACGGATGAAGAAACAGCTAAAAAAGAAGCCCCGATCATGCTGGCCGCTCAGCAGATGCTGAAAAAATGGGAAGATGGAGACGCCAGTATCATGTCGCTTTGGAAGCAAATGAATGCGTGGGTCTATGCCGGATTCCACACTTCGTATGCCACCATGGGAGTGAGCTTCGATCAGGTATTTTACGAATCTGAGACTTATTTGCTGGGCAAGGACATTATTGAAGAAGGGCTGAGCAAAGGTATTTTTTACAAAAAGGCGGATGGTTCCGTTTGGGTAGACTTGACAGCCGATGGCTTAGATGAAAAGCTGGTGCTTCGAGGGGATGGCACGTCGGTGTATATCACCCAAGACATGGGCACGTGTGAGTTGAAGTACTCCAATTTCAGCTTTAATAAATCAGTATATGTGGTTGGTAATGAACAAGATTACCATTTCAAGGTGCTTTTTCACATCATGCGAAAATTGGGTCGTCCGTATGCCGACGGACTTTATCACCTGAGTTACGGCATGGTGGATTTGCCCTCCGGAAAAATGAAATCGCGGGAGGGAACGGTCGTAGATGCCGACGATCTGATGCAGGAAATGTTCGACACGGCAGAGACACACACCCGCGAACTAGGCAAGATTGAAGGCATGGAAGATGCAGAGGCGCGCGAATTGTATCGCGTGCTAGGCTTGGGTGCCCTAAAGTATTTCCTGCTGAAGGTAGATCCTAAAAAGCGAATGCTGTTTGATCCGGTTCTGTCCATTGAGTTTCAAGGTGATACCGGCCCATTCATACAGTACACCCACGCGCGGATTTCGGCCATTTTACGTAGAGCATCTACACTGGAGATTTCAGCTGATGTGGAAGCCGACCTGACACTACATCCTCGGGAAGCAGAACTTATCTATCGGTTAAGTTCGTATCCTGATACTGTGAAAGTGGCTGCCGAAGCGTATTCTCCGGCGGTAGTGGCGCAGTATATCTATGAGGTGGCCAAGGATTACAACGGCTTTTACCAAGAAGTGCCCATTTTCAATGAGGAAAACAAAAGTTTGGTACGTACGCGCATTGCTTTATCAGCGGTCACTGCTGGCGTGATCAAGTCAGGAATGAAACTGTTGGGCATAGAAGTACCCGAGCGCATGTGATGGCCAGTCCGTGGATCAAAGCTCTTCGATTACGTACCCTTCCTTTGGCTTGGGCGTGTCTGACTATGGGAGCAGCACTTGCTCATGTGTGGGGTGTTTTTGATTGGGGCATTTATGTGCTGTCGTTGCTCACGGCCTTTAGTTTGCAAATAGCATCCAATCTTGCCAACGACTATGGCGATGCAGTCTCCGGTCTAGACGGGGCGCATAGGCAAGGGCCTGCCCGGACGGTGCAAGCCGGCCTTATCACTAAGGCGCAAATGAAGTCTGCTATTTTGGTCGCGTGCCTCGCGGCTTTGTTTTTCGGACTTTGGCTGGTCTACAGAGCGTTGCTTGATTGGGTCACGATCGTTGTGTTTGTCACCATCGGGTTGATTTCCATTGCGGCTGCACTCAAGTATACCATGGGCAAAAATCCATACGGGTACAGTGGCTGGGGCGATTTGTTCGTGCTGATCTTTTTTGGATGGGTAGGGGTTGGCGGCAGTTTTTATCTCTATTTCGGTGGTTGGACATGGGCTGTTTTTTTACCCGCCAGTTCCCTCGGATTGCTGGCAGTGGCTGTGCTCAATGTGAACAATATCCGCGATATCGAGTCTGATCGGCTATCGGGCAAATATTCCATACCCGTTCGCATCGGTCGAGCTCGAGCGGTAGTCTATCATGGTTTTTTACTCTTCTCGGCGTTAGCTCTACTGATCATTTTTGCCTGGATGTCAGCATTTGCTTACCAACAATACCTGTTTGTGCTGGCCGCACCTCTGCTGGTAAAAAATTTCCTTGCCGTGAGAGCCACGCATGAGCCTATGGCACTCGATCCGTACTTGAAACAAATGGCGCTAGCTACCCTGCTCGTGGTGGTGCTGTTCGTGATCGGTATTTTGTTGTGAAGGCTTGGCGACTTGAAATATTCGAGTTAACTTTTCGGACCTTAAAACCCAATCACCAATGAACAAGATACTTGTCCCGTTTGACTTTTCGGAGGTAGCAAAAAATGCACTCGATTTTGCCATACAATTAGGCAACCGCACCACCGCCTGTAAGGTGACCCTTTTCCATGTAATTGAGCATCCGTCAGCTTCCACGTTCAAGACGATGGGTATCAGCGACTATGACCCGATGGAGGTGATCTATATGAAGAAATTGATCGCCCAAGTAGAAGCTAAACTCGCGGAGACGATAGCCAACACAGGCACAGGAAAAGTGCCCTTGGATTTCAAAATAAAGTTGGGGAATCCGGGAACGGAAGTGGTGCAGATGGTGGAGAGTGATAAAATCGATATGGTGGTGATGGGCACGCGAGGTGCCGAGGGGTTGAATGAGTTTTTCATGGGCTCCAATGCTGAAAAGGTGGTGAGACATGCCGCTTGTCCGGTGGTGACGATGAAGAATCCGGCAAAAGCTGAGATCATTCGTGAGATCGTTTTTGCGTCAGATTTTGAGCAAATAAATGAAGACTTTATCGGTCATTTGAAGAGCCTGCGCCGAGTGCTGGATGCGCGCTTACGTATCGTGAAGATCAACACACCGGCCAGTTTCTACCCAAGCCGGTGGGACAATGCGCTGATGGATAAGTTTGTGAAAAAACATGACCTTGGCGAATGCACCACGGACATTTACAATCATTCCAATGAAGAAGATGGCATTAGAGCCTATGCCGAAGATATTGGGGCACACATGATCGCACTGGGAACACATCAATTGAAAGGAGCGAAGCATTTCCTAAAGGGAAGCATCGCTGAGGACGTGGTGAACCACTCGCCTGTGCCTGTGTGGACCTACCATTTGTAAGACTTGCCTTAATTAATCAACCTGAACAACCGGCCTTCCATACATCGTGGAAGGCTGTTTTCATCTATTAAAAATGGAAAGAATTCTCATCTACGGCGCTTATGGCTACACCGGACAATTGATCGTAGATCAGTTGCTCTCCATGGGCATTTCGCCCATCATAGCCGGACGCGACGAGCAAAAAACCAAGCAATTGGCTGACGCAAAAGGACTGGAATATGCGGCTTTCGACTTGCGGGATTCCATCGCCTTGCATGCTTTTCTGGCCAAAGGAAGTGTGGTCATCCACTGTGCTGGCCCATTCATTCATACAGCCAAACCGATGCTGGAGGCGTGTCTCAGCGTGGGTACGCATTATCTGGATATCACGGGAGAGTACCAGGTGTTTGACCTAGCACAATCTTATGACCAACGCGCGAAGGATAGAGGCATCATGCTGCTGCCGGGAGCCGGATTTGATGTGGTGCCGTCCGATTGCCTTGCGGCTCACTTACACGCACTAATGCCTGATGCAACCGATCTCAACCTGGCATTTGTGAATAAGGGTGGCAGTCTTTCGCGTGGCACCACCAAAACAATGATCGAAAATCTAGGGCAGCCGACGATGTATCGGAAAAATGGAGCGTACGCCACCGCCCCAATGGGTTCACTTACACGACTGGTTGATTTTGGTGAAATGGAGCAGGTTTCTATGGCGATCTCTTGGGGCGATATTTCATCGGCGTATTTCAGCACGGGCATTCCGAATATCAAGGTATTTGCCGGGACGCACCCCAAGCAGATCAAGAAAATCAACCAACTGAACAGTATTGGGCTGCTGCTGCGACTGAAGGTTGTTCGGAATTTCCTGAAAAAGCAGATAGATAAAAAGGCTCCCGGACCTACCGCCGAAAAGCGAGGAGCATCTAAGACCTTGCTGTGGGGTCAAGTGAGCAACGGAACAAAAACCATCGAGGCACGCTTGACCACTCCGAACGGCTACTCACTCACGGCTGAGACGGCCGCCAAAATGGCCAAACGGGTGGCGCAGGAAGATTTCAAAACCGGTTATCAAACGCCCTCCACGGCCTATGGCAAAGAGTTGATTTTGGAAATGAGCGGATGTGTTTTTGAGGATTAGTTATGGGTCATTAGGTTATGGGTGAATTGAATCCCCGATGTATCGGTAGTTCGATGTGGTTGGGAGTGCTTTGATTGAACCACAGAGCCTAGAGGTAACAGAGATGGTTCGTAAACGAACTTGTTAGAATGCCCATCTATACCAATTACCGCCATTGCGAGGAATGAAGCAATCCGTAGCGAAGCTGAATATGTCGAATAGCAAAGTTCTTTACTAAAAAGTGTCCGTAGTGCGCTGCGCTAACACAACGGACAGGAGTTACTAAAAAGTGTCCGTAGTGCGCTGCGCTAACACAACGGACAGGAGTTACTAAAAAGTGTCCGTAGTGCGCTGCGCTAACACTACGGACAGAGGGGCTAACACTTCGGACAGGAGGGTAAAAAGTATGCAAATAATAAGTAATCTGTTTTTTAGTCTATTCATAAAGTTTCGACAATAGGCTTTTTGAATTAATTCAACACATACGTAGTGTGCGTGATCGACCTTTAAAAGGTACCTCTGTTCCAAATCACAACAAAATGGGTTCTGAGATGAACGTTCTCGCGGCTTCTCAAAATCCATTCTGACTGTACGATAGCCCTGATCCTTAGAGCGGGAGTATATTTACTAAATAACGGTACAATGCCGCTCCCAATTCCTCTCATGCCCACGGCTCCCTGCTTGGGCTGTCAATCAGGGTGGTATCGCCGCTGAGGGTGTGGGCGTAGTTGAAGCCGGGGTGCAGAGCATAGGCGCCTACGGTACCGGCTATGTCCATGGCGAGGTAGCCCACTTGCATGTCTTTGGTTTCGTATTTTTTGGCAATGCGGTCTACGGCTGCTTCGCAGGCGGCTTGTGGGGTAATGCCCTGACGCATAAACTCCACGATGAGGAAGGAGCCGAGGGTCTTCATCATGAGTTCGCCATTGCCGGTGGACACTGCAGCACCCACTTCATTGTCTACATACAGCCCCGCCCCGATGATGGGGGAGTCGCCCACGCGTCCGTGGATTTTGTAGGCCATGCCACTGGTGGTGCACGAGCCGCAGATGTTGCCCAGTTTGTCCTGCGCGATCATGCCGATGGTATCGTGGTTTTCCCAGTTGGCCGTGGGCTTGTATTCGGCGTTGATGAGCCATTCTTCCCAAGCTTTTTTGGCTGCTTCGGTGAGCAGGTTTTCTTTGGGGAAGCCCTTTTCGAGTGCGAATTTCAGGGCGCCTTCACCGGCCAGCATCACGTGGGGGGTGTCTTCCATCACCTTACGTGCCACGGCGATGGGGTGCATGATGTGTTGCAGGAAGCAGACTGCTCCGGCATTGCCGAGGTGATCCATGATGCAGGCGTCCAGCGTCACGTTACCGTCACGGTCGGGTAGACCGCCATAGCCTACGGACATAGACTCTGGATCGGCCTCTACTACCATCACACCACCTTCTACGGCATCTAGCGCCGTGCCTCCGGTTTGGAGGATGCGCCACGCTTCGTTGTTGGCGGGTATGCCGTGGTTCCACGTGCTGATGATCTTGGGGGTGGTGCTTCGCATGAGTGGCGTGGGAGCGGGTTTTTGTTCGGTAGCACAAGCGGTGAGCAGGCTTGCACCGGCGGTGAGTGCTACGGAGTTTTTGAGGAAGGAGCGGCGGGTGGTCATGGGTTGATGTTTTTAAGAAATGCAGAGAGCTGATCAGGATCTTGGCGTGTATCCCAAACACGTAAAACTATGATTTTTGATGATTGAATTTGATAGACTATTCAATAATCACGAACCAACTTAAGTCTAATATCGTCTCTTTTTGTTCGAATGCCCAAGTGAGGATATTTTAGGATGAGTTCGGCTGATAAATTGAACAGTCTTTCAAGTTTTTTGGAATGCGATTGTGACTTATTCCGCTGAATCCGATAGTCAAAAATTTCGTGTCTTTGGGCAATCGAGCGATTGGACCAAACTAATCTTCTTGCCATTTTTTGGATAGGGCTTTGGCTTCTTCGTTGCTCATGTATTCCCCACGTTCTACTTCCCGAATGGCCAAATCAATGTCGTCCCATTGCTCTTGATTCAATTCAATGTACTGTTCTGATGACTGTACAAGTAGCACGCCCACTTCCTTGAGTAGCATGGGGTCTTCTGTCTTATTGATGGATTGGATCAAATCAGCCTTGAATCGTTTTGTTTCCAGCTTTGTCATGTTGAATTCTCAGTAGTTAAATATCGGCAAATTCAGTTGAAAGTAGTGTCATCTAATAAAAATCTCATCGGCAAAAATCCAGCTTTTGCCTCCGGCTCCTTTGTGGTCGGGCGGACATACGCCACGGTTGCGGGCGATCACGCGGATGTATTTGGCTTGACCTGAAGTGGGTAGGGTAAATGTCTTGGTCAGCGACCCTTTTTGCTTGTAAGAAATGTCGTTCTTCACATTACCGACAGAGGAGAAGGTGACGCCATCTTTTGAGGAGAAAAATTCCACTTCGAGAGGCATAAAAATCCACGCATTCTCGTCTTGCAATAAACGAATGCCCAATTCTTTGATGGTGCGTATATTTTCCAGTTCGATGGTGGCGTGAATATCAACTCCCTCATAACCTTGCCAGCCTCCGGCACGGAAATCCGCAGCTCCGGGCAGAAAGTCGATCAGTGCTAAATCACCACCGGCGGTGTAGTGATTGGCATATTTGGTAGCCAATGAAATCGTGCGGTTTTCAGGTATTTTGAAAAAGGAGCTTATTCCCACTTTGCTTTTCGTGCCGTTTTTTTCTGCCCAAGTGTAGAGGATTTTATCTGAGTCAATGGTGATGGGAGAGGTGTATTTGGTGCCGGCACTTTTCTCATCGAAGCGGTAGTAAATATCAGCTCCTTTTGTTGCACATGAGAGCGTGATGGCGGTAGATTGTAGATATGCCCGCTCTCCAGACAAAACTCCCGGTATGGCTATGACCTCCTTTGCGGTAATGGTGGTGGCGGGACGGTTATTTATCGCCGTTCCCCAATCCAAATTAGGCTGATCGCTCATTTCAAGATACAGTGTACCCCCCTTTATTATGTCCCGATGGTCGATGTAGGTTTTGGAATAATCCTGATCGTTAAGATGCACATGTTGCACGTACACATTGGCTTTTGATTGGTTTTTGGCTTCAATCACAAAGTCCTTTCCATTTTCCAAGTGAATAGTGACCTTATCGAACCACGGACTACCCATGATGTACTGTGTGGTGCCTGGCGTTACGGGGTAAAAACCCATAGCACTAAACACCAGCCATGCCGACATTTGTCCACAGTCTTCATTGCCTGAAAGGCCATCCGGCCGATCGTCATAAAGTTCGTCCATAATCTGCCGAACGAGCTTTTGGGTTTTGTGCGGTGCTCCGGCAAAGTTGTAGAGGTAAGGGATTTGGTGGCTCGGCTCATTGCCATGCGCATATTGCCCAATAAGTCCGGTGATGTCTGCCTGCTCGCGTCCGCTCGTTTTTGAGTTGGCGGCAAAGAGGTCATCGAGTTTTTGTTCCAACGCCTTGTCGCCCCCAAGCATGTCCATCCAGCCGCTCACATCATGCGGCACGTAGTAGCTGTATTGCCAGGCATTTGCTTCTGTGTAGTGGAAATTGACTTCTTCAGGTCGGAAGGGTGCAAACCACTGATTGTTATTGCGCGCGCGCATGAATCCGGTAGAGGCATCAAACATATTCTTGTAATACTGAGCCGATTCATAGTAGCTGTCATCCAACTCATGCCGATGTAGCGAGTCGGCCATGACGGCTATCGTCCAGTTGTCATAGGCATATTCCAAGCTTTTGGACACACTTTCGGCTTCTTGCTCGGACGGGATGTATCCTGTGGTGCGGAAGTGATCTATGCCCAAGATGTTTTGTTGGGCGCTTTGGTGCATCGCTTCCAGTGCCAAATTCACATCATAGTCGCGGATTCCCTTCACGTACGCATCGGCGATCACGGGCACAGCATGGTACCCGATCATGCAGTTAGTTTCGTTTCCGGCCAGTTCCCAAACTGGCAAGCGGCCACCATTTGTGTAGTGATTCAGGAAGGTTTTGATAAAATCATTCGTCCGCTTTTGTTCAATGAGTGTGTACAGCGGGTGCGTACTGCGATAGGTGTCCCAAAGAGAAAAGACGGTGAAGTTGGTGAAGTTGTCGGCTTGATGGATTTCCTTATCAAGCCCAAGGTATCGTCCATCAACATCCATGAACTGATTGGGGGCGATCATGGTGTGATACAGTGCGGTGTAGAAGATACGCTGTTGCTTGTCTGTACCGCCTTCCACGTCTATTTTGCTCAATTGCTTTTCCCATGCGTCTTCGCTTTCTGTCACCACTTGATCAAAATCCCAATGGGGGAGTTCCGCCTCCATATTTCTATTTGCACCTTCATTGTCCACAGCAGAGATGCTCACTTTCAGCAGAATTTCTTCATTTCCCGAGCCAAAATCGAGGATTGCTTTCGTGCCTTTATCGTCAGGACGAATGTCTGCCGAAACGATGGGCGTGTTGGTTTTCAACACAAAAAATACGCGTTGGTCGAGCGCCCAAGCACTGGAGTGGCGGTGACCCACCAGGGTGAATTCGTCCGTTTGGGTGAGGGCTGAGGATAGTACCTGATCGCGATGCGCCAAGTCAATGATTACTTTACGATCGGTTTGGTTTTTGAACGTGTACCGATGAAAACCAACGCGTGTGGTGCTTGTCAATTCCACCTTCACTTTTGGTTCTTCCAGAAATACCTCATAATACCCCGGTCGCGCCATTTCCGTTGATTTTTTGAAAAAAGAGCGATAGCCTTTTGAGCCGTCTGCGCCGTTTAGCCAAGCGTCATTTCCCGAAAGTGGCATCACGAGCACATCCCCATAATCTGACACGCCCGTACCGCTTAAATGTGTGTGACTGAAGCCGTAAATGATAGAATCTGAGTAGTGATAGCCTGAGCAACCGTCCCAACCGTCAAGCCGCGTGTCAGGACCCAATTGCACCATACCAAAGGGGCGCGTCGGTCCCGGAAATGTGTGTCCATGACCTCCTGTACCAATGAACGGATCAACTCGATCTGTTCGTTTGTGTGAGGAACATGCTGAGAATAGCAAATAAATAAGCAGCCAAAAGGGGAGATATTTCATGGGTCGGGGTAATGTTGGCTAAAGTTAGGTGTCCGAACCATAATCAGACGAATTGACCGTTTGTAAAACTTATTAGATGGAAATTGACTTGTCGTTATCTTTGCCTAAGACCACTCTTGATGAAAAGGAATTTCAATTTGCTCACTGCCTTACGCGCATCCCAAGTATCAGCTCTGCTGATGTTTATACTTGCTTGCTTGCTTTTAGGTGACCAATTGATGCCTACCCTGTTGGTTGATGATCGGAATCCCGTGGAACTGACTGAGGTTCAGGAAGAATCGGAATCAAAAAAGGAAACCGAAAAGGAAAAAGAAGTGGAGGATTCGGACGAGTTTTTACACTCCATTCAAATTCATCGTTTTGCATCGCTATTGCTCCCGAACGGTCATCATGCCGGATTGGGAAGTCGCTCTATTCAGGTGTCTGTGTCCGAGACACCACCTCCCGAGTTTATTTGATTGTTCTTTATTGATCCTTGGCCATAAGAGGCTTGGGATGATCTTTTTTAGCGCGTCTGCACCGACGTGTGGTCATTTTTCAATTTTGAATCAGCAATGAATACTTCAGCTAACCATTCTATTTTTCAACATTTGGGCAAAGATTTGCCCGCCAGTTTGGTCGTTTTTCTTGTCGCCTTACCGCTTTGTTTAGGCATTGCCCTGGCATCAGGTGCGCCCCTGTACTCAGGCATTATAGCCGGTATCGTTGGGGGTATCGTGGTAGGTTCACTCAGTGGTTCACCACTTGGAGTGAGTGGTCCTGCGGCTGGCTTGGCTGTCATCGTGCTTTCGGCAATCGAAGAGTTGGGTTCGTTTGAAGTATTCCTTTTCGCGGTGGTTTTGGCGGGCGTTTTTCAACTATTACTTGGCATTATGCGTGCCGGTATCATCGCCTATTTCTTCCCTTCATCGGTCATCAAGGGCATGCTGGCAGGTATTGGTATTATCATTTTTCTGAAGCAAATACCGCACGCATTCGGGTACGACAAAGACCCTGAAGGAGAGGAATCCTTTTTCCAACCGGATGGTCACAATACCTTTAGTGAATTGTTTTACGCTTTAGAAAACATAACGCCCGGGGCACTGGTTATCGCCATAGTTTCCCTTACGATCATGATCCTGTGGGATCAGCCGGCCATCAAACGTCTGTCTTTCACAAAACTTTTTCCGGGGGCCTTGGTGGCAGTGGCAGCCGGTATTGGTTTGAATGTAATGTTTGGCCAAGAGGGTTTTCTGGCTGTGTCTCATGAGCACGAAGTGAACGTGCCCGTGGCGAGCAATGCCATGGAGTTTTTTGGACAATTCACTTTGCCCGATTTCAGTGCATGGCAAAATAAGCAGGTTTGGATAGTGGCAGCTACTCTGGCTGTGGTGGCAAGTTTGGAGACGCTGCTTTGTGTGGAAGCCACAGATAAAATGGATCCCTACAAACGCGTGACGCCCGTAAACAGAGAGTTGTTTGCGCAGGGAACCGGCAATATTATCTCAGGGATGATTGGAGGTATTCCATTGACTCAAGTGGTGGTCAGAAGTTCGGCCAATATCCAAACAGGCGGGCGTACCAAACTTTCCGCGATCATGCATGGGGTGCTTATGCTGGTGTGCATCATCTTAATCCCCAATGTGCTGAACTTAATCCCATTAGCTAGTTTGGCGGCCATCTTGCTGTTGGTGGGCTATAAATTGGCCAAGCCTTCGCTCTTCAAGGAAATGTACAAGAAAGAGCGGATGGTGTTTATTCCATTTATTATTACCATTTTGGCCATTGTCTTTACCGATTTATTGATTGGTATTTCACTGGGACTGGTCGTTGGTATTGCCGAAATTCTTTGGAACAATTACAAAACGCCGTATCATTTTGATCCTGCTGCTCAAAAGGCAGGAGAGCCGGTTCGCATCGAGTTGTCTCAGGAGGTCACTTTCCTAAATAAGGCCAGCATTTTTCAGACATTAGAAGGAATGCCGAGCGGAACGCATTTGATTATTGACCAATCAAACACCAAGTTTATTCATCCGGATGTGGAAGAGATTTTTGAGGAATTTGCGGAGCGGGCTCCCTCTCGTAATATCAAATTTGAACGGATCAAGTCGAATGGGAAGTTCAGCGATGATGCCGTGAAAATGGTGAATAAAATGAATGCGAGTAAGCCTAGGGCCGTGCGAGAGAGTTAATGATACAAAAGGGTGCCTAATGGGTGCCCTTTTTCATTGCACGCGATACCATGTTTGCGTTCGGTACAAGAAGAGAATCCATCCGCGCAATTTCAATGTATTGCCACTTGGATCAGATGCATCCAGCCAGAGCGTACAATCATAGATTTTGCCCGTTTTGGGATCCATTATTTCACCCTCAGCATACTTATCGGCTAATTTTTTCATACCCCAAAGCATCTCTAGTCCTAGCAGGGGCTTATCCTTACCTCGATTGTCCGGACATTCGTCACATGTGACGTCTTCGAAGCGTTCCTTTTCGGCATCTTTCAAAATTTGTGGGTCTATCAGTTTCACAATCTTCCCGTGGTAGTTTTCTCCTTTTTTATAGATCTGCACATGCGATTTCGTACGTCCTTCTTCATCGTCAATTGTTTTCCAAATGCCCGTGATGTCTTTGTTGTTGACCGTTACTTGGGCGAAGGATGTGGTGCTAAAAACAATATAAGCGATAGTGATGGTGGCAAATCGGACGGACATATGTCAAATTAATGGCTCGAGTTAATTTAAAGTCCTTATTTCATAATAAATATCTCCAAGAATTTCCTAAATTCAGGCTTCACCAAATCAATAAGTTATGAGAAACAATAAAATGCTTCTGTTTGTATGCCTTGTGATCGTCCTTTCGTTTTCCAACTGCGGAGCTGAGGATGCCGGACCTAAATTTACTTGTGTAAACGATGCACCGACATGTGGTGGCACTTTTGATACCTGCTGTTCATCAACGCAGTGTTATTATGAGTTTAATGGAAAACGATACAACTGTGATGGGTTAGATTGTACGGCTGCTGCTACTGAATTAGCCGAAGACGCTTGTGGAACGGCTAGAGTAGATCAAAGCGAGGTTGAGTCTATCGTCTCCATAGCCAAAAAACTCAACTAATAAGTTTTTAGAAGTTTAGCGGATTAAACAAACCGAAAGGGGGGCTATAAGCTCCCTTTTTTAATTCTGCAGGGCTTCTTCTTTAACAGCCTCTGCTTCCGCTCCCAAGTACCTGTCTATTAAATAATGCGCCAGATAAATGAGGGGCGTGAGTAGAATGGCAATGGCGAATTTATAGAAGTAGTTGATCAGTCCCACAGAGGTCACTTGCTCCACGGACCAGCGGCTTTCGGCAGGTGAGAGAAAATAGAAGGCAATAAATAGCACCACAAAGCTGTCAATGAACTGCGAGACCAGCGTCGATCCTGTTGCTCTGAGCCAAATTTTTCCCTCTCCGGTCATGCGCTTCAACTTTTGAAAAACCAGTACATCCAGTAATTGGCCGATCAAAAATGCCACGAGTGACCCTATGATAATACCCGCCCCCTGCCGGAATATCTTGTTGAAGGCAAAGTCCATATTGAAAGCATGGCCATTGGGGTCGGTGCTGTTGACAGATAGCCAAAACTGAGCAGGTGGGAGAAGGGTGATGATCCAAATGGCAATAAAGGCAAATGAAATACATCCGACGGTGAGCAAACTGATCCTTCTGACACCTCTTTTTCCAAAATATTCATTGATAATATCCGTGGTGATGAATACCACCGGCCAGAGTATGACGCCCGCCGTAAGGTTGAAATCCAACACCCAGTCGCCGAGTAAGTGAAGCTGTGCGGGAGGCATACCCAGTGCTGCTTCTCCCGAAAAAATTTTCACGCCGACCATTTCAGCCAGCAAGGCATTGGTCAAGAAAATGACCGTCAATAGGACGAAGAGATTTTGTTTTTTACTCATGATTGACCGATCTGAAACGTCTCACCCTCTATGGCCAGTTCCGTATCGGCAAAGATTTCACGGGCTTCCTTCAAAAATCCTTCGAGCGAGGCATATCGGCTGGAAAAATGGCCTAGCAACAGTTTTTTCACGCCTGCATCTTTGGCCACTTGCGCGGCTTGTTTGGCGGTGGAGTGCTTGGTATGCACAGCTCTATCCGCCATTTCCTCTAAAAAGGATGCTTCGTGATACATAAGGTCTACGTCTTTGACCGCTTGCGCCAGTTGGGGCATGTAGCGCGTGTCTGAGCAGAATGCATAACTGTACGATGGGAGTGGTGGGTACGTCACCTCGGCACTTTTGTATTTGATGGTGCCGTCGATGTTGAGGATGTCTTGTCCTTTTCGCAGGCGCGCCACCTCGGAGGCTACAAGAGGTTGAGGGAGTGCAAGTCTGTTCAGTCTTACAGGCTTTCGTTTTTCCCTAAATAAATAGCCGCTGCAGACTATTTTGTGTTCGAGTGGAATGGTGTGTACGGTCAATTTATCGTCTTCATAGACAAGTTGCGTCTCTTCAGGAATCCATTCGGTGAATTCGATCGGATAGGAGAGTGTGGTTTGGGAATGTCGAAATTGGAGACTGAGTATCTCCCGCAAGCCCGGAGGTCCGACGATTTTCAGTGGGGCTTCCCGTCCAAACAAATGCATGGTGTTCAGCAGACCCGTGAGGCCCAAGTAGTGATCACCATGCAAATGAGAGATGAGCACGCACTGAATGCGCGATAGCTTGACTTGATATTTTCTTATTTGGAGTTGTGTGCCCTCGCCACAATCGATCAAAAAGAGTTTGTTGCTATTCTTGAGAATTTGGGCGGTATGATGCCTGCCATAAGCAAAGGCTGCCGCATTTGATCCAAGAATCAGCAGTTCCACTTATTCGGAATCACCGTCACCCATTTCCTTTTCCAAGGAAGTCATGAACACAAAATCTACTGCCTCTTCCTTAGATGGGAGGATGTTCAGCACCTTGTCCAGCATGCTTATCTTGATGAGCTTCTCAACGTGCTCTTGTACGCCGAAAATCACAAAGCAACCCGTTTCGCTAAACGACCGATTGCCCACCAGCATGGCACTTAGCCCTGATGAATCGGCATACTTCACTTCAGACAGGTCCATGATCATGTATTTTGCACCTTTGGCCAATGACTCGGCGAATTTGGTCTTCACATCAGGGGCGATGGTGGTGTCCAGTTTTTCTTCCGAAATTTTGAAGAGCGAATAGTTCTCAAAGTGATCTAATGTATGGTTCATAGGTTCAGTGCGTTTTCAATACTTGATTTTATGCTTGCTAATTTATGGCTGTAATCGTCTTTCTCAAATTTTTGGCCGGTTATGTTTTCAAACAGCTCGATATATCGCTCGGTGATGGAGGAAACTTTCTCGTCGGTCATGAGCGGGACCTGCTGACCTCCTTTCCCTTGAAATCCCTCGCTGATCAACCATTCTCGGACAAATTCTTTTGATAATTGCTTTTGTGGAAGGCCCTTGGCTTGCAGATCGGCATAGGTGTCTCTGTAGAAATAGCGTGACGAGTCAGGCGTATGAATTTCATCGATCAGGTGAATTTTTCCATTGAATTTGCCGAATTCGTACTTCGTATCCACCAAAATCAACCCACGCTCGGCAGCCATTTGGGTGCCTCTTTCATACAAAGCGAAAGTGTAGGTTTCTAATTGCTTCCAATCTTCTACGGACACTATTCCTTGTTTGATGATCTCTTCCTTCGAAATGTCTTCATCGTGTCCCTCCTTGGCTTTGGTGGTGGGCGTGATGATAGGCGTTGGGAATTTGTCGTGCTCTTTGAGACCGTCCGGCATTGGACAGCCGCAGATCACGCGCTTACCGGCTTTATACTCGCGCCAAGCATGTCCGGTGAGGTAGCCACGCACCACCATTTCTACAGCAAAGGGTTCACATTTTTTTCCGATACTCACATTCGGATGCGGCACGGCTTCCAGCCAATTGGGAACAATATCTGCCGTGGCTTTCAGGAAAATAGCTGCAATCTGGTTGAGTACCTGCCCTTTGTGCGGGATGGGGCGGGGGAGCACCACATCAAAAGCCGAGATGCGATCGGTCGCGATCATCACGAGCTTGTCGCCAAAATCATACACTTCGCGGACTTTGCCCTTGTACTTGCCTTGCTGTTTGGGAAAATGAAAATCGGTGGAAGCTATACCTACTGACATGCCTGCAAAAGTAGTGATTTGTTCATGAGCTGATCAGAAAATTTCCCTGTGGTGTCAGCATCAATTGTCGGTCGGATTTTGCTCTTTTTCTATTCCCTGATCGTAGGTAATGCTCTGGATGAGTGTGCCCTTTTTGTCGTAAAACGACCAAGGCCCGTGCCGCTTATTGCGAACGTATTGGCCGGTGTACTCCATCTCGCCGTTTTTGTAGAATTTGACATAAGGGCCATTGAGCAAATCCAATTTATACGTGCTCTTGATACTCACTTTGTCTTTGTCATAATACGCTATGCATTCACCGGATTTCATGCCGAACTGATAGTTTTCTTCCAATACAAGCGTGCCGTTTTCATATACTTTTCTAATCCCGTGCAGCTTCCCGTGTGCCCAGTTTTCGCGTACTTGTTCATTGCCTTTTTCGTCGTAGAAAATCCACTCTCCGTGAGCCTTGTCATCCTCTTCGGATGTGGCCGATAGCAATTTTCCATTTTCGCGGTATTCCTTTATTGTGGCCTTTGCACCCCCTTGTGTGTAGTTGGCTTCTCGTTGGATGCTGCCGCTCTCGAAATAGTCTAGGTTTTTCCCCGATTTGGCACCACCTGCATAGGTGTAACGTGATTTTACTTTGCCACTTTCGTAATACACCAAGAGTGCGCCTGAGAGCGATCCGTCCACGTATTTACCTTCGGATTTTAGCTGGCCGTTTTCATAAAAATATCGAATGTATCCGGTGCGTTTACCTCGATCGTTCAGTACCTCCATTTCCAGCTTACCCGAAGGATAGAAGGTTTTGTATGCGCCATCCAGCAAGCCATTTACATAATTGGCTTCCAGTTTTCGCTCGCCATTTTCATAGTACTGATGCATGTAGCCATTGGGTTTGCCATTGGCATACTGCGTTTCTTCCTTTTTGCCTCCGGCTGGATAGTACTCCACCACGAGTCCCTCGGGTTTGCCTTTTTTAAATTCCGTCTCACCGATGAGTTTGCCTTCAGGATTGTAGAGTTTCAGATTGCCGGCCAGAGTGTCGTTGACAAAGAGTGCTTCTTGAATCAGTGCGCCATCGGTTCCATAGACTTTTGTGACGCCCTCGCGCAAGCCATTGACATAAGTCGTTTCTCGTTGAATTTTGCCATTGCCATAGTAATTGAAAAACGTACCCTCACGCTTGCCCTTTTTGTAGGTGCCATCAATGATCACGCGCCCGTCTTTGTCGAACATTTTGTAGGTGCCATCCACTTGCGAGCTGTCATTGTTCAGGATAGTATACCGCTCTTTTACAGTAGTTTGTGTGGAATCGTAGTAGGTGACGATGGGGGTTTGGGCATCTACTCGGAACCATCCCAAAACCAAACCCAATAGGATCAGCTTCTTCACTATGCCGATGGTAATTAGTATGGTTTTTATCCTTTTTCTCATAACACTAAAAAAGCCTCTCGGTTAAACGAAGGCCTAATTTATTAATTGTTGAGTATTATGACCGATATCGTTTGCTCGAGTCAGCGCAACCACAAGAACCAGAGGAGGGTAGTTTGTTGTGAGTTTTAAGTATTCGTGTATCTATCTTCTACTTACTGTAATCAATCCGATAGTAATCACGTGATGATTGACGACAAAATCAGATTCAACGTGTTGAAAATCATTATACAGCACTTCATTACTGTATCTTTTTTCAGGTTTATTGAACTGGTTTAATCCCAAGTTGTATCTCCAGTCAATGTATATCTTACTGTTCTTCATAGGATAAATGACGCCAGCTCCTATTCCAGCAAAAATTTGATGTCTTTATCTCATATTGGTTATGTCATCAGAAAAATTGACAGTCGTCCCGCCGCTTCTTTTGGCATCAGCATTTGAGCTAAGCAAATAGCCATACTTTATTCCTGTGCTTAAGTATGGATTGAGTTTCCATGAAAAGGGATAATACTTAAGTTGGATTGGAAGTTCAATTGTTTGAATCCGGTCTTTAAGAGTATACCAAAAAAAATCGTTTTCTTCTCTAGTAGTGTAGTTCATACGAGTATAATGAACACCAAATTGAAGAGTATGACGTTTGAACACAGGGATTACAACGCCCACTCCGGTTGACCAACTTTGATCTGTGGAATATTCTTTATTTTGACCAGGGAATGCGTAGTAATTCTGCACTTCGTTTATGGAAACAGAGGTTATTCCCAGCTCATAATAGACCCCCTTTTGCGCATAGGAGGTTAGAAATACACCTAAAAGTAGAATTGCAGTTAGATATCTCATGATTTGAAATGAAATATTTAAAGACAATGGAATTTAAGGCAAATTGAATAAAAAAAGCAAGCCTTTTAAAAGCCTGCTTCGAAAAATACAGTTGAAAGCATTGTCTGTTTTACACTCGCTCAATCACAATGGCACTGGCGCCACCGCCACCGTTGCAGATGCCCGCCACACCGATCGATCCTTTGTTTTGATGCAGCACCGAATTGAGTGTGGTTATAATGCGCGCACCCGAAGCACCCAGTGGATGCCCAAGTGCCACAGCACCTCCATTCACATTGATTTTTTCAGCCGGTATGCTCAACTGGCGCATATTGGCGATGGCCACTGCCGAGAATGCTTCATTGATTTCATAGAAATCCACTTCTGCGGCACTCACGCCTGCCATTTTCATGGCTTTTGGTATGGCTAAGGCTGGAGCGGTGGTAAACCAAATCGGTTCCTGTGCTGCATCGGCAAATCCACGAATTTTAGCCAAGGGTTTAAGACCCAAAGCTTCCATTTTTTCTTTGCTCACAAGCACTAAAGCAGACGCACCGTCATTGATGGTGGATGCGTTGGCGGCCGTCACCGTGCCATCTTTGCTGAATACCGGATTGAGACTCGGTATCTTATCGAAATTCACATTCTTGTATTCCTCATCTTCTGTCATCATGATGGGGTCGCCCTTTCGCTGTGGTATAGCCACCGGCACGATCTCTTCCTTGAATTTGCCGGCATCAGTAGAGGCTGCCGAGCGCTTGTAGGAATTGATTGCGTATTCATCCTGCTCCTGACGGCTGATGTTCATTTCCTTGGCTGTGTGATCGGCGCAATTGCCCATGGCGAAGTTGTTATACACTTCCCAAAGTCCATCCTTTGCAAGGCCGTCTATCAGTTCGCCATTGCCATATTTATAGCCAAATCGTGCCTTCGGGATGTAGTAGGGGATGTTGCTCATGCTTTCCATTCCTCCCGCTACCACTACGTCATTTTGCCCAAGCATGATGGACTGAGCGCCAAGCATCACTGACTTCATACCCGAAGCGCACACTTTGTTTACAGTGGTACAGGGCACATTGTAGCCTATTCCGGCACCAATGGCCGCCTGACGTGCAGGCGCTTGTCCCAAATTGGCGGAGATCACATTGCCCATAAAGACTTCTTGCACTTCGCCTGCCGACACGTTGGCTTTAGCTAATGCGCCTTTTATGGCCATTGAACCTAATTCTACAGCGGTGAATCCGGCTAATGCGCCTCCAAAACTACCGATGGGGGTGCGCACAGCGCTGACGATGTAAACTTCTTTCATTTTTATTTGGGTTATTGTTGTTGTCTTTTTATTTCAAATAGAACTGCGCTTTTTATTTGTTAAGGCGATCGGCTTCACCAAGTCGCTTCTCTATTACGCCCTTTCAGGGCTGGCCGATCCACCAGTCAACCAGTTAACCAAATCACCAATCCGGTTTCCCGCTAGCCGGTCGTTTCGTGGATTTGCGTTTTTGTTGTTGCAGATACTGAATCTCGTTGTTGCGTAGCGCCTCCAGGATCATCTGAGCCTTTTCTTCGCTCATATTCATCTGTTCCAACTTTTCTTTCAGCTCTTCTTCGGGTGTTTTTGGCTGCTCGTCTGATTCTTTTTCCTCACCGTCTTCATTTTCACCTTCTTTCTTTTCTCCATCCTTTTCCTCAGACTCTTTGTCTTGTTTTTCTTGTTCTTTTTGATCGTCGCTCTTCTCGCCGTTTTGGTCTTGGTTATCCTTTTGTTGATTTTGCTGCTGATCCTGGTTTTCCTGATTTTGATTTTGCTGCTGTTCTTGGTTTTGATTCTGCTGCTGTTCTTGCTGCTTTTTATCCAATAATTTCTTCACCAACTCGTAATCATACCGTGCCCCTTCATTGGTAGGGTCTGCTTTTAGGCTTGATTTCAGATTTGTCAGCGCTTCTTCCAGTTTATTGGCTTGCTTGTCCAATACGCCCAGTTGCTGGTAGGCAATCGATTTCATGCGTTTGTCTGCCACAGTAGTGGCCGCTTGATAGGCTTGTTTGGCTGCAGCCGTGTCTTTGAGGTGATAATAGGCATGTCCGAGGTTCAGCTTCAGTGCCGGATCTTCCAACTTGAGCGAATCCAGTTTCAAATAGCGGAGTGCTGCTTCATCGTATTTCCCACTTAAAAAGGCCTTTTCCGCTTCTTTTTTGATGGCGTTGACCTTAGCGATCTCCCGCGGATCTGTCGAAATGACCAATAAAAGTGATAAAACGAAGTATTTCATATTTTAAACACCTTGACTTGAAAGAGCAGGTCCAAAATTAATAAAGCCAATCCGGCCATCAGAAAATAGAAGTATTTATTTGAGGCCGCATCTACTTCTCGGGCATCTTTCAGTTCCCCTTCTATGGCGTTTATGGCATTGATCAATCTTTCCACGTCGTTTTGCTGGGCATTTATCTCAAAGTACTTGCCGCCTGTCTTATCTGCCAGTTCCTCCAGCGAGCTAGAATTGAGTTGCGTCACTACCTCATTGCCCGATTGATCGCGCTTGTATCCACGTGAAGTTTGTATTTTGGAACCGGCCGCCGTGCCCACACCCAGAGTAAACAGTCGGATGCCTGCATCTTCAATTTCTTCGGCGATTTCATCTGTTTCCTCACCAAAATCTTCTCCGTCGCTTATCAGCAGTACTATCTGTGACTTCACCCGACTGGCGGTATTTTCTTCGGCTGTAAGCTTGTCATAGGCCATTTGCAAGGGTGGACCGAAATCTGTGCCTGTATTCGGCACAAGTCCCGTATGAAGTGTTTGAATGAAAAGGTTCAGCGCGTTTTTGTCGTAGGTGAGCGGGCACTGCATGAAAGCCTCACTGGAAAACATGATCAACCCGATTCGGTCAGAGTTAAATGCCTCCACAATGTTTTTCAACTCGAATTTCATCTTTTCCAACCGTGTGGGCTGCACATCAAAGGCATTCATCGATTCTGACAGATCCAAGCACACGAAAATGTCTTTTCCTATGGTTTTGATCTCCTTGGTGGTTTCACCAAAGGAGGGACCTAGCAAGGCGATGATGATAAGCGCCATAGCGGCACTACGCATGAGCAGTTTCAATAGAATCCGTCCGATAGGATTGCCCAATTTCCGTCCGATCCGAAGCACACGGATGATGTAGAGCAGATAAAACACTGCAAATACACCGATAAAGATCAGTTCAAGTTGTGTGATGGAAGAGGCCCATTTCATTAGGCCGCTAAATTAGAAGGGCTAGTAGGAATATCCATGATGGAAAGGGTGGAATTAACATTATTTTGGATGAATGGCGAATTTGAAAAATTGGCGAGGCGAATAGCGGTCAGAAAAAACGAAATCCTATATTTGCACTCCTTTTCAAAAAACTCACTGGAGAGATGGGTGAGTGGCTGAAACCAACAGTTTGCTAAACTGTCGTACTGGAAACGGTACCGGGGGTTCGAATCCCCCTCTCTCCGCATTAGGGATTTTAGGTGTAGAACCACTCAGGGGGCTGAGAACCCGGGGTTCGAAACTAAGGTTTTGCGAAAGGTCATGCGCAGAGCCGAAGGTATGAGCAACCCCCTTCTCTCCGCATTCAAAATCTCAGATTTTGGTCCGCTAGCTCAATTGGATAGAGCAACTGCCTTCTAAGCAGTAGGTTCCGTGTTCGAGTCCCGGGCGGATCACAAACCCGTTTCGGAAACGAGGCGGGTTTTTTTATGGAGCATTTCGTTTACATATTAGATTGTCAATCATTGGATATCACACCTGTCCAAAACGCTTCATTGAACAGTTAAATAAAATAGGCATGGTA